>ERZ1027096.14-NODE-14-length-105852-cov-8.844873_pt1 | contig 105852 bp, 98 predicted proteins | sample MGYA00519278_ERZ1027096 | MGnify/ENA primary metagenome ERZ1027096 (study PRJEB26926, sample SAMN06164649) | human gut metagenome | biome: ENVO:00009003; feature: ENVO:2100002; material: ENVO:00002003 | host: Homo sapiens | place: USA | collected 2012 ...
TCTTCATTCAGTTCTTCGCCTAATTTCCCGCGAATATCATAGGCTTTAAAGCAGGTTAATTTTTTCATATCGTTACCCTTTTTCAGGCAATAGTTGGCCCTGACCGAAACGGCCAATTTTGTTTTTGTCGTTATTTACATCGCGGTTTCGCATTCATTGCCTGATGCGACGCTGCCGCGTCTTATCAGGCCTACAAACCCGAACCGTAGGTCGGATAAGGCGTTCACACCGCATCCGACAAACAGCGCCTGATGCGACGTTTACACCCGTCCGTAGCGATCCGCGAAGCGCACCACATCATCCTCTTCGAGATAAGAGCCGGAGCGCACTTCAATTAAATCGAGCGGAATTTTCCCCGGGTTTTCCAGGCAATGCGTCGCCCCCAGCGGAATATAAATGGACTCGTTTTCACCAAGCAGTTTGATATCACCGTCGATAGTGACTTTTGCCGTTCCCGCGACAACCACCCAGTGTTCCGCGCGATGATGGTGCATCTGTACCGACAAGCCTTCGCCCGGTTTCACGGTGATGCGTTTCACCTGGTAGCGGTCGCCCGCGTCGATAGAGTCATATTTGCCCCACGGACGATACACTTCGCGATGCACCCGATGCTCATGGCGACCATCGGCTTTGATCTGCTCGACCACTTTTTTCACATCCTGCACCGCATTACGGTCGGCAATCAGCACTGCATCTTTGGTCTGCACTACCACCAAATCTTTCACCCCGACGGTGGTGACCAGGCCAGATTCGGCATACACATAGCTGTTTTCAGTTTTGTGATTAATCACATCGCCATGGCAAACGTTGCCCTCGGCGGTGTGAGCACTGATCTCCCATAAAGAGGACCAGGAACCGACATCGCTCCAGCCCGCATCCATCGGCACAACAACGGCATCTGCCGTGCGTTCCATGACCGCGTAATCTACCGACTCTTCCGGACAGGCGAGAAACGCCTCTTCATCCACACGAATAAAATCGAGATCCGGATCGACGGCGCTCATCGCTTTTTCACAGGCATCGAGAATATCCGGACGATACTTTTTCAGTTCTTCGAGATAACGTCCGGCACGGAACAGGAACATACCGCTGTTCCAGTAATATTCGCCACTTGCCACATAGGCCTGCGCGGTTTCCAGATTCGGTTTTTCGACAAACTGCGCCACTTCAAAGGCCACCGTATCCTGCTCACCCGCCGACACTTCACCGCGACGAATATAGCCATAACCGGTTTCTGGTAGATCCGGCACAATGCCGAAGGTCACCAGCTTGCCCGCTTCAGCATACGGCATGGCGTTACGCACGGCGGCACGGAACGCGTCTTCATCGGCAATCACATGATCCGCCGCCAGCACCAGCATTAATGGGTCGTTCTCCGGGCTATGACGTTTTGCCGCCAGCGCCGCCAGCGCAATGGCCGGTGCAGTGTTACGCCCTGCCGGTTCGAGAATAATGTTCTCGGTGAGTTTATTTAGTTGACGCAGCTGTTCCGCGACAATAAAGCGGTGCTGCTCATTGCAAATCACCACCGGGCTTTCGCACTCCACGCCATTCAGGCGGCAGATGGTGGTTTGCAGCATGGTGAGATCGCCTTTCAGGCATAAAAACTGCTTGGGGTAAAGTACGCGGGAAAGCGGCCATAAGCGGCTACCGGAGCCACCTGCCATCACAACTGGATAGAGTTTCGACTGCGCCATAATTATCCCCGAATATCATTTATAAATTGACGTAACACGTTCTCTTTATCGAGCGTGCGTTCGGCATATTCACGTGCCACCGTGTTGTGTTTGGGCAGCAGGAGCGCCTGACGAATCCCTGCCACCAGCGCCTCGACCGATTCCGGTTCCACGCAAACCGCAATGCCCGGAAAGGTTTCGCAAAGCTGCCCCAGTTCGGTGTGGGCTTCTGCGGTAATCACCGCGTTACCGCCTACCGCCAGAATATTGGTCAGTTTCGACGGCAATACGGCATCTGCCGCGCCGCGTTTTTGCACCACCAGATGGCAATCCCCCATCTTCAGCAGTGCGGGTAAAGCGTCATACGATTGCAGTGGAAAAAATTGCATGTTGCGCAGTCCACGCTGCTGCGCCATTTTTTCCAGCCGCGCTTTGCCGCCGCCCTGCCCGACAATGGCAAAAATAAGCGGTTCATCGCGCAGGCGAGCGGCAGCTTCAATAACGTTTTCCAGCCCCTGCTTTTCACCAATATTGCCGGAGTAAAGAATGATTTTTTTGTTATCCGGCAGGCCAAGCTGGTTACGAAGGGCATCAACATCGGCGTCTGCGACATGCTGAAAACGGGCAATTTCTGACCAGTTGGGGAAGAAGATGACGTTTTCCGCCGCTACGCCTTTCTCGATAGCTTTATTCATCATCGAACGCGAAATCGTGGAGACGTTATCGACGTTATGCAGTCCGCTACGTTCGAACGCCGTTGCCAGCTGTGCCACTTTGCCGCCTTTACCTTTTCCGGCAAGGCCCAGCCCCAGCATGGCGTCCACTTCGTAATCCTGAATATGGAGCACCGTGCGCGCACCAGACAGTTTCGCCAGCAGGCGCATTCCTGGCGTGCAAAACAGCGTTGGCACCACGCCGATAATGCGATCCGGCTTCCAGCGACGTTGCGCCATCAGCGGAAAGAAACTGCTGGCGGCAAAACTGCCGAGATGCAACAGGCGTTTCAGGGTGCTCGGCTGTTTTGGCACGTACAGCGGGCAGCGCCACACCGTGGCGGCCCCCTCTTCCCGTTTGTACCGCCAGGCGGAATAGTTCTCGCCCACCTGCCACTGCGGGTAGTAAGGCGGCGCGGTAATAACCCGCACCTCATGACCTTGTGCTGCCAGCCATTCCACCATCTCGCCGGTGTACTTGCCGATGCCGGTTAACTCCGGCGAGTAGTTAATGCCGTAGACCAGTATTTTCATAATCCGGGTACTCCGGCACGCTTCTCAGAGAGAAAATAGGCGCGGCTGTTAGCGTGAACATTGTCACTGGCGAGCAACGCGTCCGGCGTCAGCCAGCGGTAATCGTCATGCTGCTCATCCGGCAGTAACAGCTCATCTTCCGCGACTCTGATGCGAAAACCGAGCACCACATAGTGAGTGGTGAATTCCGTGCCGGAGAAGTTATCGTCATAAAAGTGCTGCCAGACACCGTAAAACTGGCCTGCTGTTATCGGCAGACGCAGCCCCAGTTCCGCCATCGTCAGCCGCTCAAATGCGGCTTCCAGCGTTTCGTCTTTCTGCACGCGCCCTCCCGGCACAAACCAGTAACCCTGCGCCGGGCGGTTGGTTCTTTTGCCAAGCAGAAACTCGCCGCGACTGTTCTCAACAATAAAGTCGAGAGAGACAAGCGGTGTGGAGCGCACTACCGTGGCAAAGTCTTCCTGACGTAAAAACATCATTACCCCCGAAAGCGGTCTTGATTCTCAAGGAACCACTGGTAAGTGCTGGCAAGCCCCGCTTCCAGTGAGATTTCGTGATACCAGCCAAGCTGATGCAGCCGCGTCACATCCAGCAGTTTGCGCGGCGTGCCATCCGGTTTGCTGGCATCAAAAACCACCCGACCTTTGTAACCCACCACTTTGGCGATGGTTTGCGCCAGCTCACGGATAGTGCAGTCAACGCCCGTGCCGACGTTAATGTGCGACAGCATCGGCCGGGTGTTCTCCTGCCAGACTTCGTGCGCCAGCTCCATCACATGAATGCTCGCCGCTGCCATATCATCAACGTGTAGAAATTCGCGCATCGGCGTACCGCTGCCCCACACCACCACGTCCGGCGCATTCTGTGCCGTCGCCTCATGGAAGCGACGCAGCAATGCTGGGATCACATGCGAATTACTCGGGTGGAAGTTGTCGTGTGGCCCGTACAGGTTGGTTGGCATGACTGAGCGGTAATCCCGTCCGTACTGGCGGTTGTAAGATTCACACAGTTTGATCCCGGCGATTTTGGCAATGGCATAAGGCTCGTTGGTCGGCTCCAGCGTGCCCTGCAACAACTCGCTTTCTACCATCGGCTGTTTTGCCAGTTTCGGGTAGATGCAGGACGATCCGAGAAACAGCAGTTTGTTCACGTCGTTCTGATGCGCGGCTTGAATGATATTGCTCTCAATCATCATGTTCTGGTAGATGAAATCTGCCGGATACGTGTTGTTGGCAACAATACCGCCCACTTTCGCCGCCGCCAGATAGACCTGGTCAATGCTTTCGCTGGCAAAGAAATCATGCACCGCGCGGCTGTCCAGCAGGTTCAGCTCGTCGCGGGTGCGTAATACCAGCTCCACATCACCGCGCTGTTCAAGCTGCCGCCTGATGGCGGAACCGACCATCCCGCGATGGCCAGCGATAAAAATGCGTTGTTTACTCATGCTTATGACTCCAGCGCGATCGCCACGTCGTAGCCGTGAGATTTCAGCAGAGAGTGTTTTTTCGCCGCTTCAAGGTCATTAGCCGCCATTTCAGACACCATCTCTCTGAGGGTGATTTCCGGTTTCCAGCCCAGTTTTTCGTGCGCTTTGGTCGGGTCACCGAGCAGCGTTTCAACTTCAGCCGGACGGAAGTAGCGCGGGTCAACGGCGATAATCACATCACCCGGTTTAACGCCCGGCGCGTCATGCCCGGTGACGGAAACCACAATGCCCTTCTCTTCAACACCCGTGCCTTCAAAGCGCAGTTTGATACCCAGCTGTGCCGCCGCCATTTCCACGAACTGACGCACGGAGTACTGAACGCCGGTGGCAATAACGAAATCTTCTGGCTGTTCCTGTTGCAGCATCATCCACTGCATTTTTACGTAGTCTTTGGCATGGCCCCAGTCACGCAGGGAATCCATATTGCCGAGATACAGGCACGACTCCAGCCCCTGGGCGATGTTGGCGATTGCGCGGGTGATTTTGCGGGTAACGAAAGTCTCGCCACGGCGCGGGGATTCATGGTTGAAGAGAATACCGTTACAGGCGTACATGCCGTAGGATTCGCGGTAGTTAACGGTGATCCAGTAAGCGTACAGTTTGGCAACCGCATACGGAGATCGCGGGTAGAACGGCGTGGTCTCTTTCTGCGGAATTTCCTGCACCAGACCGTACAGTTCAGAAGTAGAAGCCTGATAGAAACGGGTTTTCTTTTCCAGACCGAGGAAGCGGATCGCCTCGAGCAGGCGCAGCGTACCCATCGCATCGACGTCTGCGGTATATTCCGGTGACTCAAAAGAAACCGCAACGTGGCTCATTGCGCCCAGGTTGTACACTTCATCCGGCTGCACTTCACGCAAAATGCGCGTCAGGTTGGAGGTATCACTCAGGTCGCCATAATGCAGATGGAATTTCGGGTTGCAGGTGTGCGGATCCTGATAAATGTGATCCACGCGCTCAGTGTTGAATGACGATGCACGACGCTTAATACCATGCACCTCGTAACCTTTTTCCAGCAGAAACTCTGCCAGGTAAGAACCGTCTTGTCCGGTTACACCGGTGATGAGAGCGACTTTTGACATGTCTTATTCCTCTGTATTTTTTGAATTTATTCAGTTTCAACGCGTTTGCGTATCACCACTGCGGGTTTCCCCCGACAAACCACATTTGCCGGAAGCGATTTAAAAACACTGCTTCGCGCACCCACGACGGTGCCGTCGCCGATCGTGACGCCAGGGGCAACAAAGACATCGGTTGCCAGCCAGCATTTCTCGCCAATCACAATAGGCGTGGCGTTAATGGTGAAATGTTGACTTGCATGGTCGTGGCTCCCGGTGCATAAATAACTTTTTTGCGATATCACCGAATGTGCGCCAATGGTTATTTCACCGAGGGTATATAAATTGACCTCATCGCCGACCCACGCGTAATCACCTAAAGTCAATTTCCACGGATAGGTAATTTTTACTGACGGACGAATGACTACGTTTTTTCCTATTTTTGCGCCGAATAAACGTAATAAAAATGCCCGCCAGCGATACAATACTTGTGGCGACCAGGCAAATATTGTTGCCTGTACTGCCCACCACAATTGCACTTTAATAGCGTTGCCACCCCGGAACCCTTTCGGCACCGAGAATCCACTTAAATCCTGCATCGTTTTCCCTTATATTCAGCTTTTGTTATATAAGGCTTTCGTCTTTGAGGTCGTACGTTGGCGTAAATGCCAGGATAATTCAGCCCAAAAGCCAGGCACGTGCAATATCTGCCGTTGGACTTTTTTGGCGTCAGCACACAATTCCATATTATTGGTGGTAGATACCCCACCCATAGAAAATTCAGACACCAGGCCATTGAGTTTTTTAAATACATAACCGGCTTTATACATTTTGGCTGCCAGCGCGTAGTCGGAAGAAACTTTATATTCCAGGTCATAACGCCATTTTTTCAAGCCGGATACTGGAAAAAATATCGCCTGATGACTGGCGGGCAGGCTGTGATAAATATACCACCCCGGTTTGGCGCTACGTTTAATCTTATGCCCGTCGCCAAAATCCAGCAGCGCATCGCCGGTGATCATCATGTTATCTTTTTGCATTTTTAACTTACGGACAAAATTTGCGGCATCCTGATGAAAAATATCGCCCGAATTGAGAAACAGCGCGAACTTGCCTTGCGCCATTTCAATACCTTTGTTCATGGCGTCGTAGATACCGTTATCTGGTTCGCTGACAAAGCGTAGGTTATAGATACCATTGAGATTTTCCAGATACTCACGGGTACCGTCGTTGGAACCGCCATCGACAACAATCCATTCGAAGCTGATATCGTCCACCTGCGCCAGATGCGCCAGCGAGGCATGTGTTTTGACTATCCCTTCGAGGTTACGAAACGCGACAGTGATTATGCTAAGCAACATGTTCTTATTCTTACCTCGTAATATTTAACGCTTTTCGCAAAATAAACGGACAGACGATTAAAAATGCATATTCCGGGCTAAATATCGAACCGGTAAAAAACAGCGATACCGGAGTAAAAAGATATAATTGCACGCGAAAATTACGGTTATCACCAAAAGCGTTGATCATCATTTTTATCACTTTTCCCATGTACCACAGCGATAGAAGCACCGCGAACCAGGAAAAATAAATAATCAGCAAATATAAACCATTGTCTATGGTTTTTCCGACATCCGCACCGTTAAATATTCCGAATGATGCGACATATTCATAAAGTGAGCCAAATCTGACTACACCGTCAATATGGGTCAAAGAATAACCGACCATAACCAGCGGACCGACAATACGATAATACGATGACGATCCTTCTGTACCTAAATCGCCCAGACGGGTGGAAATATAAGGGAACGCGATTACCACACCAACCAGGAATACAGCCAGAGAAATCAATGCTAACGGTAACTTTTTCTTAATCGCCTCTTTATTCAGATATTGAAATGCCCACTCCAGCAAATAAAAAAGGATAAAGGTCATAACCCCTGAAAACGATCCGGATAATATTATCCCTGCGAGAATCATAGCATCGGTTTTAGGCGTTTTGATACCAAACTGTTTGATGCTGAGCCAAATTGAGATTAATGCCAGAGCGAAAAATGCCGGTTCGAAATAAAGTGCTGTCGTGCGCTTGCCGCCGAATTTGATGAAATTCAGCACATAGCTGTTGCTGTAAATCAGATATTTCGAAATCGACTCCATAATACTGCTACCGCCGGTGAGGATAATTTGCGCCATCTCCACCGCCGCCAGCACCACCACCAGCCCGACCACCAGATAAAAGAAACGTAATATCTTGCGATGGTTGTGTGGCGAAATCGTTTTAAAGCGAATACTCCACACCATGCCAATAATGATCACAATATAGACAAACAGCATGGTTGAAGTGACGTATTTACTGGCATCCAGCGACTGACCAAACAGGTAGTTAAACGCCGTGAGTCCCGCGCCAATCCCCAAGGCAATCATCAATTTTTTAACGCTGATGCGCTCTAAAAACAGCAGTAACAAGACAGGTAAAAAAGTGACGATGGTGATGGGGAAACTTTCGCCAAGCTGGGCGATTTTGACGTTAACCAGCAGGTAGATCAGCGGCAGCAGCAGGTAGCTACAGATTCTGATAGAAGTTGACATACTCCTCCAGCATCTGTTGTCCACTGTAGGCGGCGCGGCTGCGCTGGCTGAACTCAGCCAGCGTGGTACCAAATATCGCCTGCGCAATTTCCGGTTTGCTTAACTGCACCAGTTGCAGCACCTCTTCTTCGCTGACGGTTTTACCGCCGGATTTTTGCAGCACTTCACGCGCCGCATCGCTATGGGTGGCAATCACCGGCACACCAATTGATAACGCCTCACACAAAATCAGCGGGTAGTTATCGACGCGAGAACTGAACACCAGCGCATCCATCTGATTGAGCACGCTCATTAACTTGCGCTTGTCAGTTTCAAAGCCGTGATTGACAACGTTACCAGCGGTGAACGGCGAGAACTTACCAAAGGTATGCAGTTCGATTTTGTCTCCCAGCGCCATCATCTCGCGCACCAGTTGCTGCTTAGTTTTGCCGTCGTAACGCAGATCATGCGCCACCACCGCGATTTTCGGCTTGCCCTGGGTTTCGCAAACCGGAGGCAAGTCCACCAGAATCGCTTCGGTTGCCATATCAATGCCATTATTGATAATCCGGCAACGCCCTGGACCGTACAGACTATTGAAAGCATCAGCCACATGCTGGCTGGGGGAAATAAACTGACAGCCCAGTGCCAGCATCTCGCGGAATAACTGCCGTTTGCCCGCCACCAGTTGGTGTGCGCGATCAATCTTCACCGGCGGATAATTATTTAAGGTCGGACATTTCTGGCAGCCCGTTTTCCAGCCTTCGCAACCGTCGGTAAAGGCGCAGCGTCCGGTAACGCTCCAGTGGTCGTGCAGTGTCCAGACCAGAGTGACATCCGGTTTGTGGTTTTTCACTTTTTCGCAAAAGCGCACCACGCTCTTAAGATTTAGCCAGTAGCTGTGCAGCACATGAAAATGCAGAACCACCGGGCCCGGTGTGCGAGTAATCGTGCGATATAACTCATTGAAATTGCCGAACAGATCGCGATTAAGCAGACGAAACAACGCAATGTTCGCCATCGCGGTCATCCGCGGCGTATGTTTGATGACCTGCGGATAGTTCTGATGGCTGACGCTCTCTTTGCCGCCTTTGCCGTAGCCGTAGACAAAATGTGACGCCAGCCCCTGTTGCAGCGCGCGCTGGTGGAGATCTAACGCCACACCTGCTGCCCCGCCTTCCGCCAGTCGCACATTAAATTGCAGAATATTCATTTAATTACCTTCACTCGCGCTTTTTCTCCCACCACCAGCGCGTTGTCCGGGACAGAGTCGAGCACCACGCTGCCCGCGCCCACGGTGACGTTGTTACCAAGCGTGATATCACCAAGAATAATGACGTTGGCACCGAGTTCGACGCCGTTGCCAATGTGTGGACATGCCATGTTATCGGCACCACGATTGCCGATAGTGACGCCGTGACGAATGGTGAAATCATCCCCCGCGACCACGTTTTTATTGATCACCACGGCGTAACCGTGATGGATAGTAAAGCGTCGGCCTATGGTCGCGGCGGCCTGGATTTCATAACCGAAAAAGCATTCGGTGATAATGCGATACAGCACCAGCAGCGGGGCCGCCCAAAGATTGTTGAGGACGTTCTTTTTGCGCCACACCGAACAAAAATGAGCGGCGCGATAGGCAAGAACCATGCAGCACGGGCGTAAACTCCAGCTGTTGGCGCGCAGATCTTCCAGCATCTTTAGCGCCCCCGAATACCATCAGCCAGACGTTTGCCGTTACGCACCGACAGCAGCGTCAGCAAAGTGCGCCAGGTCATGCGTTTATTGCGGATCTGGTAGAGGGTAAACAGCTGATATTTTTTGCTGGCGCGGTCGAATTTGTCTTTGTGCTTGCGGTAAAAGTGGAAGTATCCGGAGAATTTTTTCGGTGACGAGGTGATCTGCATTTCGCCGTGATTGATATGCAGGATCTGCGTCGCCTCTTCCACTTTCCACGGTTCGCCGTACTCCACCACCATCCGCAGGAAGATGTCGTAATCCTGTGCCGCTTTCAGTTCGGTATCGAACAAGCACTCTTTGAAACGCCACGCCCAGGTAAAGACCTGATTGCCAATGATATTGCGTTTGTAAAACAGGCGGCGTGAATACGGCGATTTGGGATACAGCGGCAAGCTTGCAGGTTGGGAATAAACTTCGCCCTGGCAAACGTAGTCGTTAGCGTACAAAAAGGCGTGTGTGACCAGTTGCTGTTTATGGGCGAGGAAGACGCTCAGGCGGTTGGGTATCCATTCATCGTCGTCATCGATCCCGGTGATGTATTCCCCTTGCGCCAGCATAATCGCCTGGTTACGTACCGCGCACGCTCCGCTGTTAATGTCGTTGTGAATGTAAGTGATGCGCGGATCGTTGAGGGCGGTGACGTACTGTTGTAGTTGTTCCCAGGAGGTGGAGCAATCATCCACGATAATCATCTCCCAGTTGTTGTAGTCCTGGCGCAGGACCGATTTTATCGCCCGAATCGCCAGTTGTTGGCGGTTCCAGGTCGGCATATAGATTGAAATCAGCGGATTGTCTTTCATAGGTTGTTCTCCCGGCTTATGAGCTGGTTTGCTTGCCGGATGCGGCGTGAACGCCTTATCCGGCCTACGGGGCGGTGCGAATGCAAGCGTCGTTATTTCGCATCCGACTTATATTCGTATTCGTAATAGCCATAATCCTGATACGCGCTGGCGCGGCGGAAGATGGAGTTCAGAATCACCCCTTTCACCGGAATACCGTTTTGCTCAAAGCGGCTCAGACTGGTTTCCACTTCTTTCAATGTGTTGACCGCATAACGCGCCACCATCAACGTGGTTCCGACATGACGACCAACTATAGCCGCATCGGTCACTGCCAGAATCGGCGGCGTATCAATCAACACCAGGTCGTAGTTTTTACTCGCCCACTTCACCAGTTCGGCAAAGCGTTCGCTCATCAACAGTTCAGAAGGATTTGGCGGCACCTGACCGCGCGGGATCAGGTCAAATTTGGCAATAGAGGTCGGTTTAGCAGCGGTAGTAATATCGCCCTGTCCAATCAGAATTTCCGACAGGCCATTAACGTTATTAGTGCCCAACAGCTCGTGGGTGTAGCCTTTGCGCATATCGCAGTCGATCAACAACACCCGTTTATTGGTCTGGCTAATCACCGCCGCCAGGTTGGCGCAGACAAAGGTTTTACCGATTGACGGGCTAACCCCGGTCATCATCAACACATTGTTCTGTGCCTGCATCATCGCGAAGTGCAGACTGGTACGCAGACTGCGGATGGCTTCAATCGCCAGATCGGTTGGATTCCCCACCGCCAGTAGCTGGCTCTGTTTATAGCGTTTAATCCCTTTGATGGTTTTGACGCTATCGCGCGCTTTCTGCCACTCCGACAGCGGGATGCTGGCATAGACGCTGATACCGTGTTCTTCCAGCACCTGTGGGCTTTCGATACCGCGATTAAACAACGAGCGCAGCAGCACACCCACGATAGAGAGCATCAGGCCAAGGATAATCGCCCCGAGGATAATCAGCCCCTTCTTCGGTTTCAGTACACCTGGCTGGGTGATTGCCGGGTCAACAATGCGCACATCGCCGACGGTGCTGGCTTCGGTGATTTTCAGCTCCTGCTCTTTATTCAGCAGCTGCATATAGACCTGCTGACCAGACTCGACATCGCGGGTCAGACGCACAATTTCCTGCTGGGTTTTCGGCATCGCCGTTACGCGACCATTAAGTTTGGCTTTTTCGTCTTCCAGCGCCTGCCGTTTCTCCAGCAGCGTGCGGTACGCCGGGTGAACTTTGGTGTACAGCTTGGAGATTTCCGCTTCTTTAAAGGTAAGTTCGTTCAATTGTGCGTCGATGTTCACCATCGAATCGAGCACCGCTTTCGCTTCCAGCGGCAGATCAACTGAATCTTTATCCTGACGGAAGGCATTCAGTTTGTTTTCGGCAACATCAAGGCGGCTACGTACTTCAGGTAACTGTTGCGCGAGGAAAGCGAGGCTTTTCGACGCTTCCGCCGATTTGCGCTCAATATTTTGTTCCTGATAGTTACGGGCGATGCTGTTAAGAATGTCGCGGATCTGTTCGCGATCTTCACCGGTATAAGTCAGGCTCAAAACGCCTGCGTCTTTGCCGTTCTCCGTTACCGTCAGGCTGTTTTGCAGTTGGTTGATCATCCCCAGCGTGGAGTATTTGGTGACGGTAAACTCACTGCCCGGGCTGGCGTGAATGGCTTCAACCATCAGCGTGACGCCTTCTTTTTTCAGCATCTGGCCCGCTTGCCCACGGGCGCTAAAGCCGCCATCGCTGCTCAGGGTGTAGTTTTTGTTGTCCAGCACATTAAGCGTAAACACCTGATCCGCCATCTCCTTCGGTCGGTTAAAGGTGGTCACTTTCACCGTCTCGTTCTGACGTCCCATCAGGCGCTCCCAGCCCGCACCGAAAATCGGGAACGTGTTTTTGCTCACCGCAATATCGAGGTCGAGATCGTCCACCGTTTTACCAAGCACCAGGCGCGAACGAATCAACTGGATCTCGGCGTCCGATGCAGGCGGTTTGTTGGCTAATGCCGAACCAATGTCCTGCACTAACGAATTGCCGCTGCTTTGCTCGATTTGTACCAGTGCGTCGGCGCTATAAATCGGCGTGGCAAAGAAGGTGTAAACCACAGCACAGAGGGCAAATACGGCGGTGATGCCAATCACCCACCAGCGCGCTTCAATGACGGTGCCGACCAGGCGACCAATATCGATTTCATCACTGCCCGTTACCGGAGCGGCATGTTGTTTTACTTTTTCTGTCATTCTTATACCTGCTCTGCGTTCAATGCCTGCGCCCACTGGCGGGCAGACCGTTCAAGTAATGTGTACACCGCTGCAAACGTTTCCCGGCTTTTGCGATATGGATCGGGGATTTCACATTCGTTATCCCAGTGACCAAACAGCATCACTTTGCCGCGCATCTCGGGTGCCATCTCGCATAAGCGTTCGATATGGCGCTTTTCCATGGTCAGAATCAGGTCGTAGTTGCGACACAGACGGCGGCTGATTTGCCGTGCGCAATGACCTTCCAGAGACAGTTGATGTTCTGCGGCGACGCTGATAGCGGTAGGATCAGCGCCCTTTCCGACCAGCGCGCCGAGTCCAGCGGACTCCACTTTTAGCTCCGGGTGATAACGTTGCAGTAAGCGTTCCGCCGTCGGGGAACGGCAAATATTGCCGACACAGACAACTAAGATGTTGTTAAACATGACGATTACCAGTTATGAATGTCGCTGGCTGTATCCGTCATGTAACGGACACCGCTAATAGTTGGCAGCAACTGATTGATCAGACGGTTCCAGCGGGATACCGGGGCGGTGGTGACATACACCACGTCATAAGGTTGCAGGCGGAATTCTGTCGCCATTACCAGCGACGTCGCATCGGACATATCCAGCTGGTAGATATTGGCAATCTTGCCGTTACGCCCGCTCTCGCCTTTCAGCGGACGAATGACAAAGATGCCGCTGGCGTTGGAGGTGGTCATGTCGATGCCTTCAGCATTGCCCAGGGCTTCAGTCAGGGTCATGCCGCTAAAGTCCATTTTCAGGGTGCTCTGTTTCTTCACTTCACCCATCACAAACACTTTCAGATCATCATTACGTGGCACGTAAAGAATATCGCCGGGGTAAAGCAGTCGGTTCTGATTGAGGTCGCCGTTTTGCATCAGCGCCTGCAAAGAAATGCGCTCTTCACGACCATTGTGTGTTAGCACCACGTTGCGCCAGTCAGCGGTGTCGGTCAGGCCACCTGCGGCGTTGATAGCGTCGAGAATGGTCAGAGGCACGTTGGTAATGGCCTGTTGACCGGATTTATTCACCTGACCTGAGATATACGCTTTTTGCGAGCGGAAGGCGGCGATATTAACGTCCACCTGCGGGTCAGCGATGTACGTCGCTAAGCGCCCGGTAATATCACTGCGGATTTCAGCGAGCGTTTTCCCCACGACGTGAACCTTGCCGATATACGGGTAGAACATGGTGCCGTCAGGCTGTACCCAGTTGCCGGTGTCGCTGGAGCTGCGGTACTGACCGGCTGGCGTGGTGAGTTCCGGGTGATCCCAGACGGTGACATTAAGAACGTCCCCCGGCCCGACGCGATACTGGTAATTCGCGATCTCACTTTCCAGCGTCATATTGGGGCGCGCTACGTTGGGTCGTGGGCGTAATTGATCAATCAGGCGCGGGGTTAACGGATAAACATTCACCATTTTGTCGAGGTCGAAATCAGCGTCCTGCTGTTTGATGACGTCTTTCCCCATCGTCGACATATTGCTGCCCGGAAGTACTGTGCAACCGCTTATCAAGGTTACTGACACCAATAATGGCATCAATTTCATTTTGGATTTCATCATTGTTTATTTATCACTTTGGCAGAGTAATTATCCTGTGCACTATTAATAGCAATGTCGCCATGCACATTTACCTTGCAGTTAATTGAATAAAAATTTAACTGGCATCAGTCCTAAAAAAATTGATTTCATCCGCAGGCTATTGACAGAATAATTCAGACTGGTCTCTCAGGCATCCAGACACGCTACCGCCCCTGGCTTTTTAGCTACCAATACACTGATTTGGTTTAATTTTTCAAACCCTCTCTGCATACAGTCGTTGATGAGAAAGGGTTATTGCGGAAATTAATTTCCGAATATAAGGTGACATTATGGTAATTGAATATTGGCTCTCCAATAATGCAGGAGGAAGTGTTACAGCTAACGGAATAGCAGGCAAGGTAACAATTCGGCAATTGGCTATTTTTAAGAATTATATTAAGTGTCATTCAATATGAATTTTAGGAGTTTCTTTAGGTTGACAATATTTAATATGGCGTCTCCACATGCGATATTTCTTAAATAACGCTTTATTATTACCACTTATAATTCGGGGATAATGTGAGGTTATAACCCTCAAATAATATGAGATAAATAGTGCTGCAACATTGCATTTTTGCCCCGATTTATCCATGATCGAATTGTGACATTTGTCATACAACGAATAGGTTTTGTACTTACTATGGAATGGATTGCCGATCCGTCTATCTGGGCTGGGTTAATCACGCTGATTGTGATCGAACTGGTCCTCGGCATTGATAACCTGGTCTTTATTGCCATCCTCGCCGAAAAACTACCGCCTAAGCAGCGCGACCGCGCACGGGTTACCGGGCTCCTGCTGGCGATGTTAATGCGCCTGTTACTGCTGGCGTCAATCTCCTGGCTGGTCACCCTGACTCAACCGCTGTTCAGCTTCCGCTCGTTTACCTTTAGCGCCCGCGATTTAATCATGCTGTTTGGTGGTTTCTTCCTGCTGTTCAAAGCCACGATGGAGCTGAACGAACGGCTGGAAGGGAAAGACAGCAATAACCCCACGCAACGCAAAGGTGCGAAGTTCTGGGGGGTGGTGACACAAATTGTGGTACTGGACGCCATCTTCTCACTCGACTCGGTGATTACCGCCGTCGGGATGGTCGACCATTTACTGGTCATGATGGCCGCCGTGGTTATCGCTATCAGCCTGATGTTGATGGCCAGCAAGCCGTTAACGCAATTTGTTAACAGTCACCCGACCATCGTTATTCTCTGCCTAAGCTTCCTGTTGATGATTGGCTTTAGCCTGGTGGCAGAAGGTTTCGGCTTCGTCATTCCGAAAGGCTACCTGTACGCTGCTATTGGTTTCTCGGTGATGATCGAGGCGCTCAATCAGTTGGCTATCTTTAACCGGCGACGTTTTCTTTCCGCTAATCAGACGCTGCGCCAGCGGACTACCGAAGCGGTAATGCGCCTGCTTAGTGGGCAAAAAGAAGATGCGGAACTGGACGCCGAAACCGCGTCTATGCTGGTGGATCATGGTAACCAGCAAATCTTTAATCCGCAGGAACGGCGGATGATTGAGCGGGTACTTAATCTTAACCAGCGTACCGTCAGCAGCATTATGACGTCGCGCCACGATATTGAGCATATCGATCTCAACGCGCCGGAAGACGAGATCCGCCAGTTACTGGAGCGAAATCAGCATACGCGGCTTGTCGTTACTGATGGCGATGACGCAGAAGATTTGCTTGGTGTTGTTCACGTTATCGACCTGTTACAACAGTCACTGCGCGGCGAACCGCTCAACCTGCGGGTGTTGATTCGCCAGCCGCTGGTGTTCCCGGAAACCTTGCCGTTGTTACCTGCCCTGGAGCAGTTCCGTAATGCCCGCACACACTTTGCTTTTGTGGTGGATGAGTTTGGCTCGGTGGAAGGGATTGTGACATTAAGTGACGTCACTGAAACCATTGCCGGTAACTTACCGAACGAAGTGGAAGAGATCGACGCCCGCCATGATATTCAGAAGAATGCGGACGGTTCCTGGACGGCGAATGGTCATATGCCGCTGGAAGATCTGGTGCAATATGTGCCGTTGCCGCTGGATGAAAAACGTGAATATCACACCATTGCCGGGCTATTGATGGAATATTTGCAGCGTATTCCAAAACCTGGCGAAGAAGTTCAGGTGGGGGATTATTTGCTTAAAACGTTGCAGGTGGAAAGCCATCGCGTGCAGAAGGTGCAGATTGTTCCGCTGCATAAGGATGGCGAGTTGGAGTACGAGGTGTGATGGTATCGGTCATTTTACCCGATGCTGCGTAACGCCTTATAACTTCAGCAATGAAGCGTTGTCTGTGGTAAACGGACATCACAGCGGGGGTGTGGGCCCGGGTTGCCAGGGTGGTGGCGATTGAGCCACCCTGGCACGTTCACCGGCTTGAGCGTTCCATAGTAGCGAGGAACATCAAGTGAACGGAACAGCCTTCGATCTTACATATTCAGAATATAATGGTGCCGCCACGAACGCCTGATGCGACGCTTTACGCGTCTTATCAGGCCTACAGGACAGCTCACCAGGTAACCTACATCTTCTCCAGCAACTTCTTCACATCTTTGCCATTGCGGGAATCTTTATTCCGCTCGGCCCAGTCGTTAAGACGGCGTTTTGCTTCATCCTGTAGATGTTTACGCAGTAACTGATCCACTTGCAGGCTGTAATTGAGTTGCTGCCAGTTGCCATAAACCCGCAGCGGTACTGGCGTTTCTTTAAGGAAATCAATCAGTTTGCTTTCCCCGTTCCAGCCACCCACGACCCGAATATCAAACTGGGTGTCGCAGGTTTGCTCCGCCAGATTCAACGTACCAGCCCCGGAAAGCGCCAGCACTGGCGATTGACCTTGCATGTCGTTTAACGTCACGACGCCATCCTTCAACGTCAAATCGGTGGTAAAGCGGTCAAGACGCGTCACGTTATCGAAGTTTTCAGCGGCCTTCACATCACCACCATTACGTTCTACCGCTTGCTGAATCATCTGCTGGAAGTTCATCCCTTCCATGCGTGTGTCGGTCATTTCGACATGTGCCTGTCCTTGCCAGTTGTGGCGGAATGCGTCGGCATCTATGTCAGCACCGGAGAAATCACCAGCCAGTGACATCTCTCCGGTCAACGAAATCGGATAGTTAAACGCCTTCAGAATGGTGCCAATCTCAACGTTTTCCAGCCGTGGCTGGAAGTTTATCCGCGGATTTATTGATGTCGCGTCCAGCGTGCCCGGCAGTGAAACCTGTCCACCGTTAAGTTTGCCCTGCAGTTGAGTAATTTCCAGCAAACCCGACTTGTTGGTCATTTGCGTGGCAACATCTGTAAAATTCATTCCGCGCCAGCGCACGTTACTGGCCTGCAACAAAATATCAGCCGTAAAGCCTTGCAGTCCCTGATAGGCCGGTTCATCAATACGCGAAGAAATGACCGGGCGCGGCAACGTTGATTGGCTCTGCCCTTGCTGCGCGGCACCGTTCTCATCATTCGCTGTTTCATTAAGGGGGATGAGGTTGTCAAGATTCAGTTGCGGGAATTGCAGTCTCAGCTGCCATTCCGGTTTCTCTGTCAACGTGACCTGTGCTTGCCCGCTCAGCGTACTGTCATTGGCGGTCAAACTAATTTGGTTAAATGAAAGGCGTTTATGTGACTCCTGCCACTGGACCTGGAAACTCCCCTGCCCCTGAATACCTTGTTTTGGTAAATCGGCACCCTGCAACTGCCAGTTAATTTGTTCAATAGCCGCCGTTAAATCATGCGGATAATCAGAAGCATCCACCGTACCGTTAAGGGATAATGTGAGATCGCGCTGATCGCGATTAACCCGCCCGGAAAACTCAAATGAGCCACGATGTTGGGGATCTTGTTCCATTTGCAGGCGGATATTGCGGATGGTCACCTGCTCGTCATCTTCATGCTGGAACACCAGAACGCTGTCCGCCACCTTAAGACTGGATATATCAAACGACCATCCGCGATCGTCTGACAGATCCGGCAAGGTATTGTCGCGCGGTGCAACCGGAGCGTCTTCACTGCGCACTGCTTCCGTCTGCGGCGTCAGTTGGATCACTGCCCCTTTTAGCATCACCTGCTTAACGCTCAGTTGATGACTCAGTAGTGGTAAAAGCGCCACGTCCAGACGCATGTTGTCGGCGCGAACCAGTGGCTGGCTTGCGCCCTGGGCGGTGAGAGACATTCGCCCGGAGAGGATACTAAGCTGCGGCCAGACATGCCAACGCAGTGGCCCGTCGAGCTGCAATTGATAACCGCTACGTGCAGCAACTTGCTTGACCATATAGTCGCGGAAATCATTCGGATTCACCAGCAACACTAACGCAGATAACCCGGCCACCAGCACGACCAGGAGTATCATCAGCGTCGTCAGAAATCGTCTCATGGTATCCTCAATGGGCCTGAATTAGTCTTTATCGATTCGGCTGGCTACCGCGCCCTGCTGGTTGCGATATTTCGCATCTTCACGGCGGTTGTAAGGTCGCGCCGCCGGGCCGGAGAGCGGCTCAAAGCTCAGCGCACCAATTAACATGCCCGGACGCAGCGCCAGCGGCAGCTTACCGGAGTTGTAAAACTCCAGCACAATGCAGCCAGACCAGCCCGGATCGATACGGTGCGCGGTGACGTGCACCATCAGCCCCAGACGCGCCAGTGAAGAACGCCCGTCCAGCCAGCCCACCAGATCGGCTGGCAGCGTCACCGACTCCAGCGTCACCGCCAGCGCCAGCTCTCCTGGGTGAAGATAAAACGCCTCGCCCTCGTCGAGCACGATTTCATCGCTCATCACGCGGTCAAGCGCGGCGCTCACTTCATCTTTAGGACCGCTCAGATCGATAAACGCTGCCGTGTGACCACGGAAGGTACGAAATTTATTGCCCAGGCGCACATCCACCGTCGCGCCGTTAATACGCTCCACTGGCGGACGTGGGTTGATCGACAAACGGCCTTCATCAAGCCAGGCTTCAATATCTCGGTCACACAGACGCATGGCATTTTCTCCTTTCGAGCATCACTCCCTTAACGCCAATTACGTCAAGGGCATACCAGGTTATCACTGAACGGTACACAATTTATCAAGCTTATTCAAAGAACTGACTTATTTTCGCTTTCAATATATCGATCGCGATGCGGTTTTTCCCGCCGCGCGGCACGATAATGTCCGCATATTGTTTAGAAGGCTCAATGAATTGCAGAAACATCGGGCGCACGGTTTTTTGATATTGCGCCATCACTGAATCCATTGAACGCCCACGCTCGTTAACGTCACGCTTGATGCGGCGCATCAGGCAGATATCCAGCGGGGTATCAACGAAAATGGAGAAGTTAAGTTCGTCACGTAAACGCGCATCCGTCAGCAACAAAATGCCTTCGAGAATGATGACCTTCTTCGGCTCAACCGTCACCGTTTCTTTCATACGCGTATGTTCAACATAGCTGTAAACCGGCAGGTCAATTGCCGAGCCGCGTTTCAACGCTTGTAAATGCTCAAGCAGCAGGCTGTGATCCATCGCGCTGGGATGGTCGTAGTTGGTCTTAACGCGTTCTTCCATCGACAGATGGCTTTGATCTTTGTAATAGCAGTCTTCGGGAATTACGCCGATGTGTTCATCACCGACTTGCTCACGTAATTCACGATAAAGGGTACTGGCAATAAGACTCTTGCCGGAAGCCGATGCGCCAGCGATACCGATAATGACGCACTGATGAGACTGATCAGTCATATATTTAGCGACCTGATTAACCTGGATGTTAGGAAGGGGGCGACGAAGCGCCAAACGCGGCAATTATAGGGATTTCATCCGCCTGATACCAGTCGAATAGCGTTGCCGCGCGCTCAGAGTTAATTGTTGACGAAGAATTCCCGGTGGCAAATTACGTTGATCAGTTTTATACAAGGTAAAAATTGTTATACGCAGTTGCGCAAATTATCCGCCTTTACGTCACTTTATGAGCAATTCGCATATAAAATGTAAAACTTTTGTACTAGCATAAACACAGAAACGAATATTGGCGACCTGGTCTTGCGGATAAAGCGGTAATGAGCAAACAATCACAGCATGTATTAATTGCCCTGCCCCACCCGCTGCTTCACCTGGTCAGTTTAGGTTTAGTCTCGTTTATCTTTACCCTTTTCTCGCTTGAGCTTTCGCAGTTTGGCACCCAACTCGCCCCACTGTGGTTCCCGACGTCCATCATGATGGTGGCGTTTTATCGCCATGCCGGGCGCATGTGGCCGGGGATTGCGCTGAGCTGCTCGCTGGGAAATATCGCCGCATCCATCCTGCTTTTTTCCACCAGCTCGCTGAACATGACCTGGACGACCATCAATATTGTTGAAGCCGTGGTCGGGGCAGTGCTACTGCGTAAATTACTGCCGTGGTATAACCCCTTGCAAAATCTGGCTGACTGGCTGCGTCTGGCACTCGGCAGCGCCATTGTTCCACCTCTGTTAGGGGGTGTTCTGGTTATCCTGCTGACGCCCGGAGACGATCCTCTCAGGGCATTTTTGATATGGGTACTGTCAGAATCCATCGGCGCACTGGCACTGGTGCCGCTGGGATTGTTATTTAAACCACACTATCTGCTGCGCCATCGCAACCCACGGTTGCTTTTTGAGTCGCTGCTCACGTTAGCCATCACACTGACGTTAAGCTGGCTTTCGATGCTGTATCTGCCGTGGCCTTTTACTTTCATTATTGTGCTGTTGATGTGGAGCGCCGTGCGCCTGCCACGAATGGAAGCCTTTTTGATCTTCCTTACCACGGTGATGATGGTGTCACTGATGATGGCCGCGGATCCCTCCCTGCTTGCTACGCCGCGTACGTACCTGATGAGCCATATGCCGTGGCTACCGTTTTTGCTGATCCTGCTGCCCGCCAACATCATGACGATGGTGATGTATGCCTTTCGTGCGGAACGCAAACACATTTCCGAAAGCGAAACCCGCTTTCGGAACGCGATGGAATATTCCGCTATCGGCATGGCGTTAGTGGGCACCGAGGGACAATGGCTGCAATCCAACAAAGCGCTCTGCCAGTTTCTCGGTTACAGTCAGGAAGAGCTGCGCGGACTCACCTTTCAGCAACTGACCTGGCCGGAGGATCTCAATAAAGATCTCCAACAGGTTGAAAAGCTGATAAGCGGTGAAATAAACACCTATTCAATGGAAAAACGTTACTACAACCGCAATGGCGATGTTGTCTGGGCGTTGCTTGCCGTCTCACTGGTGCGCCACACGGATGGCACGCCGCTCTATTTTATCGCTCAGATTGAAGACATTAACGAGCTAAAACGCACCGAACAGGTCAATCAGCAACTGATGGAGCGCATCACGCTGGCCAACGAAGCGGGCGGGATTGGCATCTGGGAGTGGGAGCTGAAGCCGAATATTTTTAGTTGGGATAAGCGGATGTTCGAGCTGTATGAAATTCCTCCGCATATCAAACCGAACTGGCAGGTGTGGTACGAGTGCGTGCTGCCGGAAGATCGCCAGCACGCCGAAAAAGTGATTCGTGATTCGTTGCAATCACGCTCGCCCTTTAAACTGGAATTTCGCATTGCCGTGAAAGATGGCATCCGCCATATCCGCGCCCTCGCCAACCGGGTACTGAATAAAGAAGGCGAGGTCGAACGCCTGCTCGGCATTAATATGGATATGACGGAGGTTAAACAGCTTAACGAGGCATTGTTTCAGGAAAAAGAGCGCCTGCACATTACGCTGGACTCCATCGGCGAAGCCGTGGTCTGTATTGATATGGCAATGAAAATTACCTTTATGAATCCAGTGGCGGAGAAAATGAGCGGCTGGACGCAGGAAGAAGCGTTAGGTGTTCCGCTCCTGACGGTGTTGCATATTACTTTTGGCGACAACGGACCATTAATGGAGAACATTTACAGTGCTGACACCTCACGTTCCGCGATCGAACAAGATGTGGTATTGCACTGCCGGAGCGGCGGCAGCTACGACGTGCATTACAGTATTACGCCGTTAAGTACTCTGGACGGCAGCAATATAGGCTCGGTACTGGTGATTCAGGACGTTACCGAATCACGCAAAATGCTGCGCCAGCTGAGCTACAGCGCCTCCCATGATGCACTGACGCATCTCGCCAATCGCGCCAGTTTTGAGAAGCAACTGCGTATCCTGCTGCAAACGGTAAACAGTACGCATCAGCGACATGCCCTGGTGTTTATCGATCTTGATCGCTTTAAAGCGGTGAATGACAGCGCCGGGCATGCGGCGGGCGACGCTTTACTGCGCGAACTGGCGTCGTTGATGCTGAGTATGCTGCGCTCCAGCGACGTGCTGGCGCGGCTCGGTGGTGATGAATTTGGTCTGCTACTGCCAGACTGCAATGTTGAAAGCGCTCGTTTTATCGCTACACGCATTATCAGTGCCGTGAATGACTATCACTTTATATGGGAAGGACGTGTGCATCGGGTAGGTGCCAGTGCCGGGATTACCTTGATTGATGACAACAATCATCAGGCAGCTGAAGTGATGTCGCAGGCTGATATCGCCTGTTATGCCTCCAAAAATGGTGGCCGGGGCCGGGTGACGATTTACGAACCGCAGCAAGCTGCCGCACATAGCGAACGGGCAGCGATATCGCTTGATGAACAGTGGCGGATGATTAAAGAGAATCAGTTGATGATGATCGCCCACGGCATCGCTTCGCCACGGCTCCTGGAAGCAAGTAATTTGTGGCTGATTTCACTTAAGCTCTGGAGTTGCGAAAGCGAGATTATTGATGAACAAACATTTCGTCGTAGTTTCAGCGATCCGGCACTTAGCCATGCTCTTGACCAACGGGTATGCCACGATTTTTTCCAGCAGGCCGCAAAAGCGGTTGCCAGTAAAGGCTTAAGCATCGCCCTTCCCCTTTCCGTTGCTGGTTTGAGTAGCGCCACGCTGGTGAATGAACTGCTTGAGCAGCTGGAAAATAGCCCTCTACCAGCACGGTTATTACATCTGATTATTCCGGCAGAAGCGATTTTCGATCACGCAGAAAGCGTGCAAAAACTGCGGCTGGCGGGATGTCGGATCGTATTCAGTCAGGTGGGCCGAGATCTGCAAATCTTCAACTCGCTGAAAGCAAATATGGCAGATTACCTGCTACTTGATGGTGAGTTATGCGCCAACGTGCAGGGTAATTTGATGGATGAGATGCTGATTACGATCATTCAGGGGCACGCTCAGCGGCTCGGGATGAAGACTATCGCCGGGCCAGTCGTTTTACCCTTAGTGATGGATACGCTTTCGGGCATCGGCGTCGATCTGATTTATGGTGATGTGATTGCCAATGCCCAACCGCTGGATTTGCTGGTGAATAGAAGTTATTTCGCGATTAACTAAGGGAGCGTTTGCCCATTGCCTGATGCGACGCTAACGCGTCTTATCAGGCCTACAAATCGCTCATTCCCCAGGCCGGATAAGGCGCTCGCACCGCATCCGGCGACCAACGTCATGCTTCGTCTGGTTGCCAGCCTTCCGTATACCAGATATGCAACAGCGCATAAGAACGCCAGGGTTTCCAGCGCTCGGCATAACGGCGGATTTGTGCCGGTGTCATTCCCGGAAATCGCTGTTTAATCAGATAATCATCCGGCAGAAAAACATCTTTCGCCTGCCAGCCACGCAAAGCAAAATAATTTGCCGTCCAGCGCCCGATACCCGGAAAGGTTTGCAGCGTTTTCATCGCTTGTTCTACGTCGCCCGGTATTGTCATTGGTAAGGTGCCCTCCAGCGCCGCATTTGCCAGATGAATCAGCGCCTCTGCCCGTTTCAACGGCATACCTAACGCTTTTAATGCCTGCGGGTCGGCTACTGCCAGCCGCTGAGGCGTGGGGAAGCAGACATAATCCGGAAAATCATCCAGCCGTTCGCCATAAAGCTGTGCCACTCTGGAGGTCAATTTTGCCGCCATCGCCACGCTCACCAGTTGGCCTAAAATCGCCCGCACGCCCTGCTCAACAGCGTCAACACAACCAGGTAAACGCAATCCTGGCCGCGCCGCGCCTAACTTGCCCAACGCACCGTTAACAATCTGCGGGTTACATTGCAGATCAAACAGGCGGCTCATTTTCGCCAGACACTCAGCGGCAACAGGTTCTAAACCTGCACTTAAATTTATGTGCAGAGTATGGCGGGCTATATCCGGAATAGCAGTCACCACGCCGCGATATTCGCCTACCGCCAGACTACGGGCATAATAACTGTCCGCGACCGTTTCCACGCCGCTCACCGCACGGGCGGCGAGAAATCCCAACATCCACGACCAGTCATACGGCGGCTGCCAGTTCAGGGTATACATCGCATCTCCTTGTTAATCCGCTTTCAGCATAAACGTTATTCAGACGTTACGCTTTGCTTTCATATTCCGGTTGTCGCGACGGCAACATTTCGCTAAAGTCACGCCCCTTCTTCACCGGCATGGGGATTATTTCGTGTTTATTGGTTTTGATTACGGTACAGCAAACTGTTCAGTGGCGGTCATGCGCGACGGTAAACCGCATTTGCTAAAAATGGAAAACGACAGCACGCTGCTGCCTTCAATGCTTTGCGCGCCAACGCGTGAAGCGGTAAGCGAATGGCTGTACCGCCATCATGATGTTCCGGCAGACGACGATGAAACGCAGGCGCTGTTGCGTCGGGCGATTCGTTATAACCGCGAAGAAGATATCGATGTTACGGCGAAAAGCGTGCAGTTCGGTCTTTCCTCACTGGCACAGTACATTGATGATCCAGAAGAAGTGTGGTTTGTGAAATCACCAAAATCGTTCCTCGGTGCCAGCGGCTTAAAACCGCAGCAGGTAGCGCTGTTTGAGGATCTGGTCTGCGCAATGATGTTGCACATTCGCCAACAGGCGCAGGCGCAGCTGCCGGAGGCAATTACTCAGGCGGTGATTGGTCGCCCGATCAACTTCCAGGGGCTGGGCGGTGATGAAGCAAACACCCAGGCGCAAGGGATTCTGGAACGCGCGGCGAAGCGTGCCGGGTTTAAGGATGTGGTATTCCAGTACGAGCCGGTCGCGGCTGGGCTGGATTACGAAGCCACCTTGCAGGAAGAAAAACGAGTGCTGGTAGTGGATATCGGCGGTGGTACGACTGACTGTTCATTGCTGCTGATGGGGCCGCAATGGCGTGCGCGCCTCGATCGTGAAGCCAGCCTGCTGGGTCATAGTGGTTGCCGTATTGGTGGTAACGATCTGGATATCGCACTGGCGTTTAAGAACCTGATGCCGTTGCTGGGCATGGGTGGCGAAACCGAAAAAGGCATCGCCCTGCCGATTCTGCCGTGGTGGAATGCGGTTGCGATCAACGACGTTCCTGCGCAGAGTGATTTCTACAGTAGTGCTAACGGTCGTCTGCTTAACGATCTGGTACGCGATGCCCGTGAACCGGAAAAAGTGGCCCTGTTACAGAAAGTCTGGCGTCAGCGTTTAAGCTATCGCCTGGTGCGTAGCGCAGAAGAGAGCAAAATCGCCCTTTCAAGTGTAGCGGAAACCCGCGCCTCACTGCCGTTTATCAGCGATGAACTGGCTACGCTGATTAGCCAGCAAGGGCTGGAAAGCGCCCTCAGCCAGCCACTGGCGCGGATTCTGGAACAGGTGCAACTGGCGCTGGATAACGCCCAGGAAAAACCGGACGTTATCTACCTGACCGGCGGTAGCGCCCGTTCGCCGCTGATTAAAAAAGCGCTGGCAGAACAGTTGCCGGGCATTCCGATTGCAGGCGGCGATGACTTTGGCTCCGTCACCGCCGGGCTGGCACGCTGGGCGGAAGTGGTGTTTCGTTAATTGAAAAATGGCTCAGCAACGGCTTAAATCTGCCTGCGCCTGAGCCAGTTTTTCTGCCGCCTGACGTAGCGGTTCCATCAACGGCATGGTCCGTGCTGGCGCATGAAGGCGGAATCGCTGCAACTCTGTCGCACCGACAGTCAGCGCCGATTCCAGCCGATGTCGTTTGGCGGCTATTTTTGCCATTACCGCTTGTCTGTCTGCAGGCGTTACCGCTTCGTTCGGCCTGAACACAAAACGGCGTTCACAGCTCGCTTTCCAGTCGATAACCGCCTGGGTCAGATGATCACCAAAACCTTTTACTTGCTTAACGCTCCGTCGGGTAACATCCGCTGCTGTTTCAATACCAAAGGACCGTAACGCCGCTTTACGCGCAGGGCCAACGCCGGGAATAGAGGCAACATCAATAAAAAATCCCTCCAGAAACTTCTGCTTCTGCCGTTCCCTTGCGGTGTCGTGAAGTGCTACCAGAGCGCGTTTCTCTTCTTCCGGTAACCCGAGAATTTCGTCCTTCATTTTTTCGAGCATCGCCCGTTTGGCGATAAAACCTTCCAGCCCGCCCAACTGCTGGATCTGGCTGACTAAATGGTCATAGTCCATTTTCGCGCGATTAAACGCCTCACGGCGTTGCTGGATTTCTGCTTTGTACGCTTTGCTTGTCAGGCTGCCAATAATCCAGATAGCCGCCAGCACAGGAATCAAAATAATATAACGCGGTTCTGCCTGAAGGCCGCAAAGCAACAGCGATAACGCTGACAGTGCGATCTCAATCAGAATGATGTATTCGCGCCGTAACAGGCCTGAAGGAAGCGGCCTGCCAGTCGGTTGGAAATGATCGGGTAATGGCAGTTGCAATGCTGGCGGTGCTACTGATGCCATCACCATCGCCCAGACTCTCGCCAGCACAAAATCACCGCCGGTGGTAATGACCTCTTCACCGAGATCAATAAAATAGATAACGCCTTGATTATCCAGCGCACACCACGGGCAGTCAGTCAAATGAGCGGGGTAAACATGCATTGCCGAAACGGTACATTTCTTTAACTGTTGGCGTAGTAAATCAAGTGCCGCTACCCACGCTTTTGCCGTCGGACGCCCGGTTGCCACGCCACTTTCCGTGAATGCCTGCTGAAACATGGCTTCAACATCGCCCGGTAACATCGACAGCGGAATCGATCGTGGCGGCGGTTTTAAACCACGTCGCTGATTATCTGACGCGTAGGCATAACGGAAATGGGCAATATCCATCTCCAGCGCATTACCCGCATCAGAGATAAGCGGTACACCGGAATAAGGATGCCGCCCACCAAACAAGACGTGAAATATCAGCAACGCAAGGCCAAAATTATCGTGATTTTCTGTGCGTTCAAAGCCGACAAATGATGGCATGGTTTGCAGCTCTGGCGGCGTAAAATGCGACACGCCGACTTCGCATAAATGCAGTGTACCATTGGCATTAATCTGAAAGGAGTCGCTATCAATCAACACCACTTTGCTGTCGCGACCTACCATAAAGCTGTTCTGGTTTACGTCACCCACGACGTGCCCGTGCTCATGAACAGTAGCAAAAGATGAAGCAATATTGCGCGCAACATAGAGTAGAAAATCCCACGCACAATGAGGGTAACTCTGGCGACGATGTGCCGGGCTATAGATCATATGAATCGGTTCTTTACCAGAAACTTTTGGCATCATAAAACCGATAACTTTTCCGCCTCGTCCACCGTGAAGCGTTGCCTGCGGCCAGGCGACATAATTCAACAACTGCGCGTCAGCTGTCGCAGCCATAAAGGCAAGTTTGTCCTGTTTTAAGGCGGGTGGCGGCGTGTGATAAATCTTGGCGACGCTATCGACAAACTCCTCGATATCATAAACCGCACCTTCGCCGCCTTTGCCCAGTTCACGGCCTGGCGTAACGCACTCACCAGTAGCAGTATATAAAGTGGGTTTCATGGTAACCACAGCGCCAGTGCCAACGTTTTATCATCATCCGTACGCTCGTTTACCGCCGGGCTGGACAAAAACTGCTTTAACAATTCAGGTAATAAATCGAGTTGTTCCTGCGTTGCTGACGCCAGCCCATTGAAAAACGGGGTAAAGAAAGGCACATGCGGAGAATTATCCAGCATATTTAACGCCAGCCGCTGGATACCATCCGTAAATGCTGCAACTTTGTGCGCACGCTCAGTGCTGGTGAAAGTTTCCAGTCTGGAAACGGCATCTTCATCGGTAATGAAGTGCGTCATATTGGCATATTCACCCACCATCGGCGTGAGCGGCAGTTGCAAACCGTGACCCAAATCTACCACCACGCCGCCATCGCCAATCTGCATAATCAAGGTGCCATTAGCTGATGAAATCAATCCCAAAAACGTGCAGGCAAAATCGCGAACCGCTAATTCTTTGGCTTCCGCCTCGGCAAAAAGTCGCTGACGAATGGTCAGCACAATGTCCGTTGCGAGGACATCATTAAGCCCCAATTCCCCGCCCTGCACTTTTTGCGACATATAAGCCATCGCTTCATTGACGGCGAGCATCGCACCTTCGCCCCCCTGCGAGACGCTGCCTGCGCCATCAGCGACGAATACCGACAATAATGGCTGCTGGTCATTTAGCCAGGCAACCTGCATCTGGCAGGCATCCTGGCAAGGCAAATCAGCGCTAATATGCGACGTTCCAACGGCTGATGCATAGACCAGTCGCCAGCTCACACTGACGTCCAGCCTTTTGGCGCTTCCAGCACAACTTCCGTTCCCGGCGTGGAGCGGGAAACCGAACGCAGCGAACTGGATAACCAGCTAAACAGTTCACGGAATTGTAATCCCTGCAGAGACAAAGGCTGACGGACGCTGATTTGGGCCAGCGTCTTCATATCCGCCCCCTGAACACCGATGGTAAAGAAGGCAAACTTCTTATCTTCTTCCCCCTGAAACACTTTGTTGGCGGCAGCCTGCCACTCATCGGTTGGTGCGCCATCGGTGATCAGGAAAATCCACGGACGATAATAGGAAATACCATTGGCACGATATTCACGTTTCCGCTCCTCAACCATATCCAGGGCTTTGGTAATGGCAGCGCCCATTGGTGTATCGCCCTGGGCAAACAGGATGGGCGGGAAAAAATTAGCGGCGCTGGTAAAGGGTTGTTCCACATGCACCGGGCCGAACGTCACAATGCCGAGTTCCACTCTTTTTAAGGCCAGCGAATCGGCAAGCAGCTCATCGCGAAAGGTAACCAATCCGGCGTTAAGTTCATTAATGGGTCTACCGTTCATAGAACCAGAAACATCCAGCAGCAAAATGCAGGGGCAACGTGGTTCCGGGTTACTGGCAAAATCGCTGGTGGCAAACGTGATTTGTTCGCTCATAAGAAATCCTTTCTTAGAGAATTATTGAGGTCCGGTATCATACCGATTGCAATAATGAAATAAGAGCAAACGAAGAAACTTTCAGAATTAGGCCCGGCGGCGCAGAAAATTTTGCTATTCGCCTCGCAAGAACGGAGAGCCGTCGATTGACACTAAGGGCGGAGTGACATAATTTCAGGAGTGAGGGTAGAGCGGGGTTTCCCCCGCCCTGGTAGTCTTAGTAAGCTGGCCAGCTAATGACTAAGAGCACCACGATGATGAGTCGCTTCATCATGACCCTTTCCTTATTTAAGGCCCCTTCCTCGGGAGGGGCTTTCCCGTTTCAGCGTCCCGCTGAAATCTTCGGCTTACCTCCTTTCGCCCTGTATGCAGTCTATCGCTGACTTGCGGACAAAATAGTTTCAAGTGTGATTATTGCGTAACGACTCGCAAAGAATATTTGCTGGCAGGATCGCAGACTGCAAAGTCTGCGGATTGACAATTGGACCGTGAAGGCATACTTTCAGGAGTGAGGGTAGAGCTGGGTTTCCCCCGCCCTGGTAGTCTTAGTATGCTGGGTAGCTAATCACTAAGAGCACCACGATGATGAGTATCTTCATCATGACCCTTTCCTTATTTAAGGCCCCTTCCTCGGGAGGGGCTTTCCCGTTTCAGCGTCCCGCTGAAATCGTCGGCTTATCTCCTTTCGCCATGCAAGCAGTCTATCGCTAACGCGTAGATAAAATAGTTTCATGTGTTATTACTGGATGCGTGCTCGCAAAAGTGCCCGTCATTCAGACGATTCCCGACAGTGTTTCATAATTCCTCCATTTTTCTCCCTTATTGGCTGGCTACACTAGTATCATTCCGCGAAACGTTTCAGGAAGAGAAACTCTTAACGATGAAAGGCAGTTATAAATCCCGTTGGGTAATCGTAATCGTGGTGGTTATCGCCGCCATCGCCGCATTCTGGTTCTGGCAAGGCCGCAATGACTCCCAGAGTGCAGCCCCTGGGGCGACGAAACAAGCGCAGCAATCGCCAGCGGGTGGTCGCCGTGGTATGCGTGCCGGCCCATTAGCTCCGGTTCAGGCGGCGACCGCAGTAGAACAGGCTGTTCCGCGTTACCTCACCGGGCTTGGCACCATTACCGCCGCTAATACTGTTACGGTGCGCAGCCGCGTGGACGGTCAATTGATGGCGTTACATTTCCAGGAAGGCCAGCAGGTCAAAGCAGGCGATTTACTGGCAGAAATTGACCCAAGCCAGTTCAAAGTTGCATTAGCACAAGCCCAGGGCCAACTGGCAAAAGATAAAGCCACGCTCGCCAACGCCCGCCGTGACCTGGCGCGTTATCAACAACTGGCAAAAACCAATCTCGTATCTCGTCAGGAACTGGATGCCCAACAAGCGCTGGTCAGTGAAACCGAAGGTACCATTAAGGCTGATGAAGCAAGCGTCGCCAGCGCGCAATTGCAACTCGACTGGAGCCGTATCACCGCACCAGTTGATGGTCGCGTTGGTCTCAAGCAGGTTGATGTTGGTAACCAAATCTCCAGTGGCGACACCACCGGGATTGTGGTGATCACCCAAACACATCCTATCGATCTGGTCTTTACTCTGCCGGAAAGCGATATCGCCACCGTTGTACAGGCACAAAAAGCCGGAAAACCGCTGGTGGTAGAAGCCTGGGATCGCACCAACTCGAAGAAGTTAAGTGAAGGCACGCTGTTAAGCCTTGATAACCAAATCGATGCCACTACCGGTACGATTAAAGTGAAAGCACGCTTTAATAATCAGGATGATGCGCTGTTTCCCAATCAGTTTGTTAACGCGCGCATGTTAGTCGACACCGAACAAAACGCCGTGGTGATCCCCACCGCCGCTCTGCAAATGGGCAACGAAGGCCATTTTGTCTGGGTACTGAATAGCGAAAACAAAGTCAGCAAACATCTGGTGACACCGGGCATTCAGGACAGTCAGAAAGTGGTGATCCGCGCAGGTATTTCTGCGGGCGACCGCGTAGTGACGGACGGAATTGATCGCCTGACCGAAGGGGCGAAAGTGGAAGTGGTGGAAGCCCAGAGCGCCACTACTCCGGAAGAGAAAGCCACCAGCCGCGAATACGCGAAAAAAGGAGCACGCTCCTGATGCAGGTGTTACCCCCGAGCAGCACAGGCGGCCCGTCGCGCCTGTTTATTATGCGTCCTGTCGCCACCACGCTGCTGATGGTGGCGATCTTACTCGCCGGGATTATCGGTTATCGCGCCCTGCCCGTTTCGGCGCTGCCGGAAGTGGACTATCCAACCATTCAGGTGGTCACGCTTTATCCAGGTGCGAGCCCGGATGTCATGACCTCTGCCGTTACCGCGCCGCTCGAACGCCAGTTCGGGCAGATGTCTGGCCTGAAACAGATGTCGTCGCAAAGTTCCGGCGGTGCGTCAGTTATCACTTTACAGTTCCAGCTAACATTGCCGCTGGATGTCGCCGAGCAGGAAGTGCAGGCCGCGATTAACGCTGCGACCAACCTGCTACCGAGCGATCTGCCTAACCCGCCGGTTTACAGCAAAGTGAACCCGGCAGATCCACCGATCATGACGCTCGCTGTCACCTCAACCGCCATGCCGATGACGCAGGTGGAAGATATGGTGGAAACCCGCGTCGCGCAGAAAATCTCGCAGATTTCCGGCGTAGGGCTGGTGACACTTTCCGGCGGGCAGCGTCCGGCGGTACGCGTAAAACTCAACGCTCAGGCAATTGCCGCTCTCGGCCTGACCAGCGAAAGTGTGCGCACCGCTATTACTGGCGCGAACGTTAACTCAGCGAAAGGGAGCCTTGACGGCCCTTCTCGCGCGGTCACGCTTTCCGCGAACGACCAGATGCAATCGGCAGAAGAGTATCGTCAGCTAATCATCGCCTACCAGAACGGCGCACCAATTCGTCTTGGCGATGTCGCAACCGTAGAGCAAGGAGCAGAAAACAGCTGGCTCGGCGCGTGGGCGAACAAAGAACAGGCCATTGTGATGAATGTTCAGCGCCAGCCCGGTGCTAACATTATCTCCACCGCCGACAGCATCCGGCAGATGCTACCACAGCTCACCGAGAGTCTGCCGAAATCGGTGAAGGTGACGGTACTTTCTGACCGTACCACCAATATCCGCGCATCGGTCGACGATACCCAGTTTGAGCTGATGATGGCTATCGCGCTGGTAGTCATGATTATCTACCTGTTTTTGCGCAATATTCCGGCGACCATCATTCCCGGTGTTGCTGTACCGCTGTCGTTAATCGGCACCTTTGCGGTCATGGTGTTTCTCGATTTTTCAATCAATAACCTGACGTTGATGGCGTTAACTATCGCCACCGGATTCGTGGTCGATGACGCCATCGTGGTGATCGAAAACATTTCCCGCTATATCGAAAAAGGCGAAAAACCGTTGGCGGCGGCGCTCAAAGGCGCGGGTGAAATCGGCTTTACCATTATCTCGCTGACCTTCTCGCTGATTGCGGTGTTGATCCCCCTGCTGTTTATGGGCGATATCGTCGGGCGACTGTTCCCCGAATTTGCTATTACCCTGGCAGTCGCGATTTTGATCTCGGCGGTGGTGTCGCTGACCCTGACACCGATGATGTGCGCGCGGATGCTCAGCCAGGAGTCGCTGCGTAAACAGAACCGCTTCTCCCGTGCCTCGGAGAAAATGTTCGACAGGATAATCGCCGCCTATGGTCGTGGACTGGCGAAAGTGCTGAATCATCCGTGGCTGACCTTAAGCGTGGCGCTCAGCACGCTGCTGCTTAGCGTGCTGCTGTGGGTGTTCATTCCGAAAGGTTTCTTCCCGGTGCAGGACAACGGCATTATTCAGGGCACTTTGCAGGCACCGCAATCCAGCTCCTTTGCGAATATGGCCCAGCGGCAACGCCAGGTCGCGGACGTGATTTTGCAGGATCCGGCAGTGCAAAGTTTGACCTCATTTGTTGGCGTTGATGGCACTAACCCGTCGCTGAACAGTGCGCGTTTACAGATCAATCTCAAACCACTGGATGAACGAGATGACCGGGTGCAAAAAGTCATCGCCCGTCTGCAAACGGCGGTGGATAAAGTGCCGGGCGTCGATCTCTTCCTGCAACCAACGCAGGACCTGACTATTGATACTCAGGTCAGCCGCACCCAGTACCAGTTTACCTTGCAGGCCACGTCACTGGATGCGCTCAGTACCTGGGTGCCACAGTTGATGGAAAAACTCCAGCAGCTGCCACAGCTTTCTGATGTCTCCAGCGACTGGCAGGACAAAGGGCTGGTGGCGTATGTCAATGTCGACAGGGACAGCGCCAGCCGTCTGGGGATCAGCATGGCGGATGTCGATAACGCCCTGTACAACGCGTTTGGTCAGCGACTGATTTCCACTATTTATACTCAGGCTAACCAGTATCGCGTGGTGCTGGAACACAACACCGAAAATACCCCAGGCCTCGCGGCGCTGGATACCATTCGCCTGACCAGCAGCGACGGTGGCGTGGTGCCGTTAAGCTCAATTGCCAAAATTGAGCAGCGTTTTGCGCCGCTTTCCATCAACCATCTGGATCAGTTCCCGGTAACGACTATCTCCTTTAACGTGCCGGATAACTATTCGCTGGGCGATGCGGTGCAGGCGATTATGGACACAGAGAAGACGCTGAATCTGCCGGTGGATATCACCACGCAGTTCCAGGGCAGCACCCTCGCCTTCCAGTCGGCATTGGGCAGCACTGTCTGGCTGATTGTCGCGGCGGTGGTGGCGATGTATATCGTGCTCGGCATTCTGTACGAGAGCTTTATTCACCCGATCACCATTCTCTCGACGCTACCCACCGCAGGGGTCGGCGCGCTGCTGGCGTTAATGATTGCCGGTAGCGAACTGGATGTGATTGCCATTATCGGCATTATTTTGCTGATCGGTATCGTGAAGAAGAACGCCATCATGATGATCGACTTCGCGCTGGCTGCTGAGCGCGAGCAAGGCATGTCGCCGCGCGAAGCTATTTACCAGGCTTGTCTGTTGCGTTTTCGTCCGATCCTGATGACCACTCTGGCGGCTCTGCTTGGTGCGCTGCCGCTGATGTTGAGTACCGGGGTCGGCGCGGAACTGCGTCGTCCGTTAGGTATCGGCATGGTCGGCGGTCTGATTGTCAGCCAGGTGCTGACGCTGTTTACCACGCCGGTGATTTATCTGCTGTTCGACCGTCTGGCATTGTGGACCAAAAGCCGCTTTGCCCGTCATGAAGAGGAGGCGTAAGTGAAGTTTTTTGCCCTCTTCATTTACCGCCCGGTGGCGACGATTTTACTGTCGGTCGCCATTACCCTGTGCGGCATACTGGGTTTCCGTATGCTGCCAGTCGCCCCGCTGCCGCAGGTCGATTTTCCGGTGATCATGGTCAGCGCCTCGCTGCCCGGTGCGTCACCAGAAACAATGGCGTCTTCCGTTGCCACGCCGCTGGAGCGCTCACTTGGGCGCATTGCCGGAGTCAGCGAAATGACCTCCAGCAGTTCGCTCGGCAGCACGCGCATTATTTTGCAGTTTGATTTTGACCGGGATATCAACGGCGCAGCGCGCGATGTGCAGGCGGCGATCAACGCCGCGCAAAGTCTGCTACCCAGCGGGATGCCCAGCCGTCCGACCTATCGCAAAGCGAACCCGTCGGATGCGCCAATTATGATCCTCACGCTGACATCCGATACTTATTCGCAGGGTGAACTGTACGATTTCGCCTCGACACAGCTGGCTCCGACGATTTCGCAAATCGACGGTGTCGGTGATGTCGATGTTGGCGGCAGCTCGCTGCCCGCCGTACGCGTCGGGCTGAACCCGCAAGCGCTGTTTAATCAGGGCGTGTCGCTGGACGATGTGCGCACCGCCATCAGCAATGCCAACGTGCGTAAACCGCAGGGGGCGCTGGAAGATGATACTCACCGCTGGCAGATCCAGACTAACGATGAACTGAAAACCGCCGCTGAATATCAGCCGCTGATTATTCATTACAACAACGGCGGCGCGGTTCGTCTGGGCGATGTGGCGACGGTGACCGATTCGGTGCAGGATGTGCGCAACGCCGGGATGACCAACGCCAAACCGGCTATTCTGCTGATGATCCGCAAACTGCCGGAAGCCAATATTATCCAGACGGTAGACAGCATCCGCGCCCGTCTGCCGGAATTACAATCCACCATCCCGGCAGCAATTGATCTGCAAATTGCCCAGGATCGCTCCCCTACTATCCGCGCGTCGCTGGAAGAGGTTGAGCAGACGCTGATTATCTCGGTGGCGCTGGTGATTCTGGTGGTGTTTTTGTTCCTGCGTTCGGGTCGCGCCACCATTATTCCCGCCGTTGCGGTGCCGGTTTCGCTGATTGGTACGTTTGCGGCGATGTACCTGTGTGGTTTCAGTCTCAATAATCTTTCGTTAATGGCGCTCACCATCGCCACTGGCTTTGTGGTGGATGACGCCATCGTGGTGCTGGAAAACATTGCCCGTCATCTGGAAGCGGGGATGAAACCGCTACAGGCCGCGCTGCAAGGTACTCGCGAAGTCGGCTTTACGGTGCTGTCGATGAGTCTGTCACTGGTGGCGGTGTTCCTGCCGCTGCTGTTGATGGGCGGATTGCCGGGTCGCCTGTTACGCGAGTTTGCCGTGACGCTTTCTGTCGCCATTGGTATTTCGCTGCTGGTTTCCCTGACGTTAACGCCGATGATGTGCGGCTGGATGCTAAAAGCCAGCAAGCCGCGCGAGCAAAAGCGACTGCGTGGCTTTGGTCGCATGTTGGTTGCTCTGCAACAAGGCTACGGCAAGTCGCTAAAATGGGTGCTCAATCATACCCGTCTGGTGGGCGCGGTGCTGCTTGGCACCATTGCGCTGAATATCTGGCTGTATATCTCGATCCCGAAAACCTTCTTCCCGGAGCAGGACACCGGCGTACTGATGGGCGGGATACAGGCTGACCAGAGTATTTCGTTTCAGGCGATGCGCGGTAAGTTGCAGGACTTCATGAAAATTATCCGTGACGATCCGGCGGTGGATAATGTCACCGGCTTTACCGGCGGTTCACGGGTGAACAGTGGAATGATGTTTATCACCCTTAAACCACGCGGCGAGCGGAGCGAAACGGCCCAACAGATTATCGATCGCTTGCGTAAAAAACTGGCGAAAGAACCGGGAGCGAATCTGTTCCTGATGGCGGTACAGGATATTCGCGTTGGCGGACGTCAGGCTAACGCCAGCTACCAGTACACATTATTGTCCGACGATCTGGCGGCACTGCGCGAATGGGAGCCAAAAATCCGCAAAAAACTGGCGACATTGCCAGAGCTGGCTGATGTTAACTCCGATCAGGAAGATAATGGCGCGGAGATGAACCTTATTTACGATCGCGACACTATGGCGCGATTGGGAATTGACGTGCAAGCCGCCAACAGCCTGTTAAATAACGCCTTCGGTCAGCGGCAAATCTCGACCATTTACCAGCCGATGAACCAGTACAAAGTGGTGATGGAAGTTGATCCGCGCTATACCCAGGACATCAGTGCACTGGAAAAAATGTTCGTTATCAATAACGAAGGAAAAGCGATCCCGCTGTCGTATTTCGCTAAATGGCAACCGGCGAACGCTCCACTGTCGGTGAATCATCAGGGATTATCGGCGGCCTCGACCATTTCGTTCAACCTGCCGACCGGGAAATCGCTCTCGGACGCCAGTGCGGCGATCGATCGCGCAATGACCCAGCTTGGTGTGCCTTCGACGGTGCGCGGCAGTTTTGCCGGAACAGCGCAAGTGTTCCAGGAGACGATGAACTCACAGGTGATCCTGATTATCGCCGCCATCGCCACGGTATATATCGTACTGGGTATCCTTTACGAGAGTTATGTGCATCCACTGACGATTCTCTCCACCCTACCCTCGGCGGGCGTCGGAGCGCTGTTGGCGCTGGAGCTGTTCAATGCCCCGTTCAGCCTAATTGCGCTGATAGGGATCATGTTATTAATCGGCATCGTGAAGAAAAACGCCATTATGATGGTCGATTTTGCGCTTGAAGCCCAACGGCACGGTAACCTGACGCCGCAGGAAGCTATTTTCCAGGCCTGTCTGCTGCGTTTTCGCCCGATTATGATGACTACCCTGGCGGCGCTGTTTGGTGCGCTACCGCTGGTATTGTCGGGCGGTGACGGCTCGGAGTTGCGCCAACCATTGGGGATCACCATTGTCGGCGGTCTGGTCATGAGCCAGCTTCTGACGCTGTATACCACGCCGGTGGTGTATCTCTTTTTCGACCGTCTGCGGCTGCGTTTTTCGCGTAAACCTAAACAAGCGGTAACCGAGTAAATGACAGATCTTCCCGACAGCACCCGCTGGCAATTGTGGATTGTGGCTTTCGGCTTCTTTATGCAGTCGCTGGACACCACCATCGTTAACACCGCGCTTCCCTCAATGGCGCAAAGCCTCGGGGAAAGTCCGTTGCATATGCACATGGTCATTGTCTCTTATGTACTGACCGTGGCGGTGATGCTGCCCGCCAGCGGCTGGCTGGCGGACAAAGTCGGCGTGCGCAATATTTTCTTTACCGCCATCGTGCTGTTTACTCTCGGTTCACTGTTTTGCGCGCTTTCCGGCACGCTGAACGAACTGTTGCTGGCACGCGCGTTACAGGGCGTTGGCGGCGCGATGATGGTGCCGGTCGGTAGGTTGACGGTGATGAAAATCGTACCGCGCGAGCAATATATGGCGGCGATGACCTTTGTCACGCTGCCCGGTCAGGTCGGGCCGCTGCTTGGCCCGGCGCTCGGCGGTCTGCTGGTGGAGTACGCATCGTGGCACTGGATCTTTTTAATCAACATTCCGGTGGGGATTATTGGCGCGATCGCCACACTGATGTTAATGCCGAACTACACCATGCAGACGCGGCGCTTTGATCTCTCCGGCTTTCTGTTGCTGGCGGTTGGCATGGCGGTATTAACCCTGGCGCTGGACGGCAGTAAAGGTACAGGTTTATCGCCGCTGGCGATTGCTGGCCTGGTCGCAGTTGGCGTGGTAGCACTGGTGCTTTATCTGCTGCACGCCCAAAATAACAACCGCGCCCTGTTCAGTCTGAAACTGTTCCGCACTCGTACCTTTTCGCTGGGCCTGGCGGGGAGCTTTGCCGGACGTATTGGCAGTGGCATGTTGCCCTTTATGACACCGGTTTTCCTGCAAATTGGTCTCGGTTTCTCGCCGTTTCATGCCGGACTGATGATGATCCCGATGGTACTCGGCAGCATGGGAATGAAGCGAATTGTGGTACAGGTAGTGAATCGCTTTGGTTATCGTCGGGTACTGGTGGCGACCACGCTGGGCCTGTCGCTGGTCACCCTGTTGTTTATGACTACCGCTCTGCTGGGCTGGTACTACGTTTTGCCGTTCGTCCTGTTTTTACAAGGAATGGTCAACTCGACGCGTTTCTCCTCCATGAACACCCTGACGCTGAAAGATCTCCCGGACAACCTGGCGAGCAGCGGCAACAGCCTGCTGTCAATGATTATGCAATTGTCGATGAGTATTGGCGTCACCATCGCCGGGCTGTTGCTGGGACTTTTTGGTTCGCAGCATGTCAGCGTCGACAGCGGCACCACACAAACCGTCTTTATGTACACCTGGCTTAGCATGGCGTCTATCATCGCCCTTCCGGCGTTCATCTTTGCCAGAGTGCCGAACGATACGCATCAAAATGTGGCTATTTCACGGCGAAAAAGGAGCGCGCAATGAAGTTCTGGCGACCCGGTATTACCGGCAAACTGTTTCTGGCGATTTTCGCCACCTGCATTGTCTTATTGATCACGATGCACTGGGCGGTACGTATCAGTTTTGAGCGCGGCTTTATCGATTACATCAAGCATGGTAATGAACAACGGCTGCAAATGCTCGGCGATGCGCTTGGTGAGCAGTACGCCCAGCACGGGAACTGGCGCTTCCTGCGTAATAACGATCGCTTTGTATTTCAGATCCTACGTTCACTGGAGCATGATAACAACGAAGATAAGCCCGGCCCCGGTATGCCACCACACGGCTGGCGCACGCAATTTTGGGTGGTTGATCAAAATAATAAAGTGCTGGTTGGCCCGCGAGCACCGGTTCCACCCGACGGCACACGGCGGCCCATTATGGTCAATGGTGCGGAAGTTGGCGCGGTGATCGCCTCCCCTGTTGAACGACTGACCCGTAATACTGATATCAATTTTGACAGACAACAGCGGCAAACCAGTTGGCTGATTGTGGCTTTATCTACCTTATTAGCGGCGCTGGCGACATTCCCACTGGCGCGCGGTTTGCTGGCTCCGGTAAAACGACTGGTGGATGGCACGCACAAACTGGCAGCGGGTGATTTCACTACTCGCGTAGCCCCCACCAGCGAAGATGAGTTGGGCAGACTGGCAGAGGATTTCAATCAACTCGCCAGCACACTGGAGAAAAACCAGCAGATGCGCCGCGATTTTATGGCCGATATTTCTCATGAACTGCGCACGCCTTTAGCAGTACTGCGCGGCGAACTGGAAGCCATTCAGGATGGTGTGCGTAAATTCACGCCGGAGACGCTGGCTTCTTTACAGGCAGAAGTCGGTACACTGACAAAACTGGTTGACGATCTCCATCAGTTGTCGATGTCTGATGAAGGCGCTCTCGCCTATCAAAAAGCACCGATAGATTTGATCCCACTGCTGGAAGTGGCGGGAGGCGCATTTCGCGAACGATTCGCCAGCCGTGGCCTGAAATTGCAATTTTCCCTGCCAGACAGTATTACCGTATTTGGCGATCGCGATCGTTTAATGCAGTTGTTCAATAACTTACTGGAAAACAGCCTGCGCTACACTGACAGCGGCGGCAGCCTGAAAATCTCTGCCGAGCAGCACGACAAAACGGTGCGCCTGACCTTTGCCGACAGTGCGCCGGGTGTCAGTGACGATCAGCTACAAAAATTGTTTGAACGTTTTTATCGCACCGAAGGTTCCCGCAACCGCGCCAGCGGTGGTTCCGGGCTGGGGCTGGCGATTTGCCTGAACATTGTTGAAGCACATAACGGCCGCATTATTGCCGCCCATTCGCCTTTTGGCGGAGTTAGCATTACAGTAGAGTTACCGCTGGAACGGGATTTACAGAGAGAAGTATGACCGAGTTACCAATCGACGAAAACACACCGCGTATTTTGATCGTGGAAGATGAACCGAAGCTGGGGCAGTTGCTCATTGATTATCTGCGTGCTGCGAGCTATGCGCCAACGTTGATTAGCCACGGCGATCAGGTACTGCCATATGTGCGCCAGACACCACCGGATCTGATACTGTTGGATCTGATGCTCCCTGGCACCGATGGCCTGACGCTGTGTCGGGAGATTCGTCGTTTTTCTGACATTCCGATCGTGATGGTGACAGCAAAAATCGAAGAGATCGACCGCCTGCTCGGACTGGAGATTGGCGCAGATGATTATATCTGCAAGCCGTACAGCCCACGGGAAGTGGTAGCGCGCGTCAAAACCATTTTGCGCCGTTGCAAACCGCAGCGCGAGTTGCAGCAACAGGATGCTGAAAGCCCGTTGATTATCGACGAAGGTCGTTTTCAGGCTTCCTGGCGCGGTAAAATGCTTGACCTGACGCCTGCAGAATTTCGTCTGCTGAAAACGCTCTCTCATGAACCAGGAAAAGTGTTCTCCCGCGAGCAGTTGCTGAACCATCTTTATGACGACTACCGCGTGGTAACCGACCGTACCATCGACAGCCACATTAAAAACCTGCGCCGCAAGCTGGAATCTCTCGACGCCGAACAGTCATTTATCCGCGCCGTTTACGGCGTCGGTTACCGCTGGGAAGCCGACGCCTGCCGCATCGTTTAACATTTTTACCTGCCGGAGGTGGCCTTCAGACCAGATCCGGCAACATTATCCCACGCATGGTCAGCAAACTGACATTATCTCTCCGCCCTGGCAGGCACCAGAAAATCGCTCATACTTTAATTGGCAAACAGTACCTTTAGATGCTGTTTTCGATACGCAATTTCAATCAAGGAGTCATTATGGCTGGTTGGTTTGAACTCAGTAAGAGCAGTGATAATCAGTTCCGGTTTGTGCTAAAAGCGGGCAATGGTGAGACTATCCTCACCAGCGAGCTGTATACCTCAAAAGCCTCTGCGGAAAAGGGCATCGCGTCGGTGCGTAGCAACAGCCCGCAAGAAGAACGCTATGAGAAAAAAACGGCAAGCAATGGCAAATTCTATTTCAATCTGAAAGCCGCCAATCATCAAATTATCGGCTCCAGCCAGATGTATGCCACCGCGCAATCTCGTGAAACCGGAATAGCCTCCGTTAAAGCAAATGGCACAAGCCAGACGGTGAAAGACAATACGTAATTACGATGCCGGGCGTAGGTTGTTGGCGTCCGGCTTTATATCAAAATAACGCTTATTTATTGATAATTAAGATTAACCTCCGTCATTAAAATAATGAGTAAATAAGTTTCAGTATCAGAATTTATCACGCCCCACAATCACCAATCTGATCCACCACCGTCAGATACCAGTCACTGTCATAACTGTAAAGTTGACTTAAATAAAATACCAGTCCATCGTTACTCTCTTCTGGCGCAGCGACCACACGCACGGCCCCGTATTCCATTCGACGCGCTGCGGCAATCTGCGCATCAGAAATAGTATTTTGCGGTGAACCAAACATCTGCGTGAAGACCAAACTACGGCTGACTTTATGATGAACATCGCTATTGCTAATAAAATACCCCTGCTTATTCCAGCCACGTTCGCAGTTAAATTTCGGGATAGCTTTCTTATTAAATTCGTCATCTCGCGGAACATGTTCCCCTGCCGAGGGCCATGGGAAATACTCGGGAACAGGTTGCCTGAAATTAATTTGCTTAAGATTTTCAACATCCATCGAAGCACCACGGTGGAAAAGAACATACAAACCCGTTTTTTTATCAATTAACGAGTTGATTAATTGGGCATCTTCTTGCTGAAAGCCCATAATCACCTTTCTGGCTGTTTCCTCCAGCGTACACCCGGCATTGGCGGGTAAAGAAAAGAATATCAGCCCCACCAGCATCATTCCTTTTTTTAACATCAGCATTGTTTGCATCTTCTCATCATGGGGCTCATATTACACATTTAACAATTTTCAGGATAAACCTTACACCATACTGTTAACCTGGCCGGGTAATTCGCTAGCTGGAATACGAAAGGTATACCAGGCATAACGACAGCGTTTCCACAGGCTGGAGAAATGGAGATGATAAAGGCAATCTGCAATAATTTCGTTATCTGGATATAAAGACTCGGCAAAATGTGTCCAGCGCGCACTGAGTTTCATGTTAAACAGTTTTTCATCTTCTTTGTTACCATACAGGCGCGACAAAGTAATCATTGCTTCGAGCGTACCTTTATTCGCTTCTTCTTGTACCTGTTGGAGGTGCAAATGAGCAAGTGAGAGTTCTTTCACCTCAAAGATATTAAGTAAAAAAAGCCCCCATGCTTTTTCATGTCCAGCTTCATGAGCCAGAAATAAATTGTCAAGGAGATTTTTTTCATAAATAGCCCGTGTTTCTTTAGAAATTTCTTGTTTATTTAGTGCCTGGTAGCAGATAGCAATGCTAAAATAAATATTTTGTAGATCTTGTTGATGTTCGCTATAACCATAATTTTTTACCAGTGGATAAGATACCGAGCTATGGAAATTTAGGTCATCTTGAAGTATTTTAAGTGCCCGTCGAAAATACTCCAAAGCTGTAGATGGTTCATAAGGTAATTTTGTATTGTCTTCCTTATCCAAATATTCAAGAGCAACTAAATTTAATGCGGCAGGAATATTTCTTTGCTTACCAATTGTCGCAAGCGGAATGAAATAATCAGAAAGGTCAAACCAACTCAAATCTTTTATTGCCGACCGCCAATTATGATTGTATTTAATGTCACTAGCTTTTTCCAGCCAAGCATCGCCCTGCCCTTCATCTTTTTCAAAACCAAAAATACCCTCTCGCTGGAAAAACCCCCTATAAATAACAGGTGTAGCATAAGTTGTATTCTGTGAATTTTGGCAGATAAAATTATATATCCAGAATGAATCTGGATAATAACTTAATGCAAATTTTATCGCGTACGCAGTGTAATAATTATTGAGCTTCATGTCTTCCATCACCGCTCGCTGTATACAGCACCACAACTTATCGTGATCGTTCTGCTTGTTATAGCAGGCAAGTAACCACTCTAGGGCATTATGGCGACATTCCTGAAATTGTGCGTGCTGAGCAATATTCTCTGCTAAGTCGATTGCATATTGTTGCTCCTCGGGCGCAATGTCCTCAATGCTGACATCTCGGTAATCATCCCACCAAAGTAAGAGATCCATATAGTCATGTTCTTCGGTAGATAAGTGCTTACAGGTTACTGAATCCAGCAATTCGGAAATTTCTTTATGCGACCCTCCCCAGCGTGGCATTCGAAATGGTATATATTCAACAAAAGGATAAAAAGTGTGAGGAAAAATAGTCAGGCAAACAGAAAGCCAATATTTTTGCCCACCATCATCATCATACTCAGGAAGTATATTGGGGCGAGGCAAAACGGGGCATATTGCATGCTCAAACGAAAGTCCGGAATACGCCATCAACGCTTCCACTTCTTGCGGGGAGCGGCGGTGATAATTTTTCAGTGCGATCATTAATGGTATTCCTGCGACACTATCACCGTTAAGGTGTGCCGCCAGCCAGGCTGGCTGACCAAATACTTTTGAGTTGGTGCTGGTAAGTAATGCAGCCATCCATTGTCGTGGGTCACAATCAATTGCTTTAAGTGTAGCGATGACCATTTGTTCATTACATGCACCAGCACAAAGCCACATTGCATGTGTGGTATCATTTGCCCAGCCATAACTGCGATATAACCATGCACGGTGATTCCAGTATTGTGCTTCGGCAAGCCAGGCATGTGTAGAATGAGGTCTTGCTTGCTGCCAGGTTTTAATGAGTCTTAAACCTTCTGTTCCGGCATCAACTAGCGTGTTCATATCATAAAAATAGTTGCACATTTGGGTCCAGGATAAAAAATAGCGCTTTTCAGCCTGACGAGAAGTGAAACTCTCCTGTAATGCCTGGTTATAAATTTCATCTAGTTCCTGATAACGTTTTTCTTGTAACATATAAGGAATATTTGCGATTTGCCATTTTCTCTCAAGAGTATTAAGTGGCATTTTTTGGTCACACATCTTTTGCATTGCACTGAGTAAACGAGCATCCTGTTCCATAGATATCCTTTTAATTAGGTTCAAAAATTTTAAATTCATTCCACGGCAATTTTTTCCAGTTACTGGATGGATCTTTCAACCATGCAGTGACTTCCTTTAAATCACGGTTCGCAGTGGCGACGGGGGTATCGTATATCATTAACCATTTTTGTCGGGCGCGAACATAAGCACTGGCATAATCTTCCCATGAAGCGAAACAATCTTGTGCTCTTTGAGCATTCAGTAATAACACTATCCAGGCTTGGTTTTCATCGCACCAGCCTAAACCGGCGATGCAACGAGTTAAAAAAGCAGTGCGCATACAGTCAAACGCCAGCCCATCCAGAACCTGGCCTTGTGCTGCCAGTTGTTCGTAAAAATCATGTGGAGAATTACCAAGCCCTGTAGCCCAGCGCTGTAATATAACGCCAATTTGTTGACGGAAATCTTCGTTGCTTTGGTAAGTTTCTGTTCCTAGCTCTTGTTTAACCTGTAGTGCAAGTTGTTGACGCTTATCATCAGTCAACTTTAAATCCAACGTGAAGCCATTTACTGACAGTCCATTACGACGAGCAACTATATCACCAATTGCTAATGCCCACTTACGTCTCTTTGTTGCTCGTCTTTTGTCCTTGATTAGATCCTTTTCTTTTTCTTTAGCAATAAAAGCATCGATTTGTGGTTTGTTTTTTTTGTATCTATAGATAAAAATAAATATTGCGACCAGGAGAACAATGATAAGACTCATTATTTTTCAACCTCTGACAGGGGTAAGTAATGAGATGTCTGTAATGTCAAACTCTCTATCTCAAAGGAAATGTTGCTGATATTTTGACCTGCAAATTGCGGATGCCACTCAGCGCCAGGGAATAACATTTCCGCAGAAGTAGCAACTATAGGGTCAATAGCATTAAGATAATGTAACTTATCAGGTGCGCTGTGTAACAGTAACCACTGCAACTCCACTGAAGGATTTGTAAAATGTTCTAATAAATGAAAGTTATTATGTAGTACGCTTAGTAAAAAACTGGTTTCGTATACTTCCGTTACATATTTCCACCCCTGATATTCAGGTGTATTTTCATAAACAATACCCATACCTTCACAATCACTATGTCGAACTGCTTGTGGTGATAATAGTTGCAAAAGAGACAAAACATCGTCCGCATATTTTTTAACTGGATGACGATTTTGCTTACCTTTTATTTGATCAATTTCAAGTGAATCACCAACAACATTGAGAGCAATAGTAACATGAGGAATATTATTATTATCACGCAAACTGAATAACCGTAATTTATGTTGCTCAATTTGATTTGCATAATACTCACCATAACCACCGGTAAGATTTTTTCGATCATCAAACTGGCCTACGCAATGTTGCATATGCCATGATTCATAAGCCATTTCACGACGAAGGTTCGAATGACTGGCATCAAACTCAACAATTTTTCCGTCTGGCACATCAAGTATTGACTTTACAGTATTTTGTTCACTCGGCTGCCACCCTTTCTCGCGTCGTTGAAGCATCTTTTCATGCTCTTCTTCACGCATTCTGAACGCAACGTAGCAGGTTATGCGCTGTAGTTTTGATTCCAGACGGGTACCACATTTCCTGGAAAGAAATTCCACCAACTCCCGTTCTTTGGTTAATATTTGTTGATGATCGGTTTCGATATAATAAAGTGTCGCAGTTGATACTGAGGCAGTATTAAACTTCGATACCAGCCATTCCGGGATTACATCATCATTTTTATTAAACAGTGAATATTCTGCAAGCGAGTTAATTTGTTGCACCATTGGAAAGTCACTAATTAGCCATCGATAAAAATGGTTGAGTAACCATTTTTGGATGGTCTCATTATCCTGGCGAAACAGACTTCTTTGCAAAATTGCTGTTTTTACTTCCGGGGCATTAATTACATCCCTTGCATTATAATTCTGGTGAATATTTCCAGTCATAACATCCGCCCGTGTTTATTATATCACTCAAAGCAATAATTGTTGACTATAGATTTTTTATCTAAATCAGCATGGTTGCAGGTACATACTCAAGTAAGCCACTCAAGAAAATAACGTAAACTCAATAGTGGCAGCGTCACAAACTTTGGAAATTATGTCTTATATTTGCAGTTTATTTTAGTGAATAATTGAGATAAATGACATTATTTTACATCCTCAATAATTCAGGCTGTAAGAGGACGGCAAATACATTCATAATTATCAGGGGATGAACATTCAGGAAAGTAGTCAGTATCGTCAACTTTTTCTTTTATCACTACATGAAGATTTCGTGTAGATACTCCCATCTCTGCCACTTCTCCCCTCACATTTACACTGGAGCTAAACCCGCCGATTGCGCTACAATGCCCGCCCTTAAAGTGGGGGCACTCCCCTAACCGCTTCATCAGGTGAAGCGGCTCTGACCTGTCATCAGAACGAGAGAATTATGTTTAAACCGGAACTCCTTTCCCCGGCGGGAACGCTGAAAAATATGCGTTACGCTTTCGCTTATGGCGCAGATGCTGTTTATGCGGGCCAGCCGCGTTACTCCCTGCGTGTGCGCAACAACGAATTCAACCACGAAAATCTTCAGCTCGGCATCAATGAAGCCCACGCGCTGGGGAAAAAGTTTTATGTCGTGGTCAACATTGCACCGCACAACGCCAAGCTGAAAACCTTTATCCGTGACCTGAAACCGGTGGTGGAAATGGGGCCGGATGCGCTGATTATGTCCGATCCAGGGCTGATTATGCTGGTGCGTGAACACTTCCCGGAAATGCCAATCCACCTCTCGGTACAGGCTAACGCCGTAAACTGGGCGACGGTGAAATTCTGGCAGCAAATGGGTCTGACCCGCGTGATCCTCTCTCGCGAACTGTCACTGGAAGAGATTGAAGAGATCCGCAATCAGGTGCCGGATATGGAGATCGAAATCTTCGTTCACGGCGCGCTGTGCATGGCCTACTCCGGTCGCTGCCTGCTCTCTGGCTATATCAACAAGCGCGACCCGAACCAGGGCACCTGCACCAACGCCTGCCGCTGGGAGTACAACGTCCAGGAAGGGAAAGAAGATGACGTCGGCAACATCGTACACAAGTACGAGCCGATTCCGGTGCAAAATGTTGAGCCGACGCTGGGTATCGGCGCGCCAACCGACAAAGTGTTTATGATCGAAGAAGCCCAGCGTCCGGGCGAGTATATGACCGCGTTTGAAGATGAGCACGGCACTTACATCATGAACTCGAAAGATCTGCGCGCCATCGCCCATGTTGAACGCCTGACCAAAATGGGCGTGCATTCGCTGAAAATCGAAGGCCGTACCAAATCTTTCTACTATTGCGCACGCACCGCGCAGGTTTACCGTAAAGCTATCGATGACGCCGCTGCGGGCAAACCGTTCGATACCAGCCTGCTGGAAACGCTGGAAGGTCTGGCGCATCGTGGCTATACCGAAGGTTTCCTGCGTCGTCATACCCACGACGATTATCAGAACTACGAATACGGTTATTCGGTTTCTGACCGCCAGCAGTTTGTTGGTGAGTTTACCGGTGAGCGCAAGGGGGAGCTCGCGGCGGTAGCGGTGAAAAATAAATTCTCCGTTGGCGACAGCCTTGAGCTGATGACGCCGCAAGGCAACATTAACTTTACCCTTGAGCATATGGAAAACGCCAAAGGTGAAGCTATGCCGGTCGCACCAGGCGATGGTTATACTGTGTGGCTCCCGGTGCCGCAGGATCTCGAACTGAATTACGCGCTGCTGATGCGTAATTTCTCCGGGGAAACCACGCGTAACCCCCACGGTAAGTGATTAATTTCGATTATTTTTCCCGGATGGAAAATTCTTAGAAACCGATCACATACAGCTGCATTTATTAAGGTTATCATCCGTTTCGCTGAAAAACATAACCCATAAAATGCTAGCTGTACCAGGAACCACCTCCTTAGCCTGTGTAATCTCCCTTACACGGGCTTATTTTTTACGCGTAATACAATGAAATAAAAGGATTTATTTCTGGTCACGTCCACACATTGACCACATCGACAAAAAAGCCCCTCGACTGAGGGGCTTCCTGTTTGTAATTACATCCACATAATTTGCTGCCCTGATGGCAACGGGTGCGGCCTTACGGCGTGGACTTCTCCCGGCTTCACAATGTATCGCTGTACCGACTCATAAGTGATGAACGTGGCGCTGCAATTCACGTTCTGGCACTGATGATAACGCTCTTTTGTCGTGTCAGTGATATAGCGACTTGTACGCGCATGTGCGGCATGCTGGCATAAAGGACAATGAAACATCGCGAGCACCTCTTCCGGTTTTGTTGATGGTGCCATTTTAGTTAAATTATCCTTATAAAACAAACAGATAAAATAAAAACATCACTCATCATCTTCTGTTTCGTACTCCACATCAGAAAGCCTGACCTCAAGCTCTAAGGACGTCTTGAAGCCGCTATTATTCAGAAAATGTGTCACCTTAGTGATTGTCCAGTCCTGCTCGTCTATGACGCGCTTAAAGCCTGACACTTTGACCGGTGTTTCCGTGTAAATATCTGCCCGACCGGTAGCCAGGCTGATGGAGAACTCCGCAACGCCCCGTTGCAGTTTATCCCACTTCGCCTGAGCGGCGCGCATGGCCTGTGCTTTCGTGGCATATACCGTAGTCAGGGCAAAAACGTTATCAGCCTCACCGGCCATGTATTCACCTTCGCGCGCTTCCGGTACTTTTGGCGCTTTCTTCTGCGTGACCGGTTTTGCTTTCGGGTGCTCCAGTGCGCGCAGGTGTTTCTCTTTCTTTTTGCGTTTCAGTTTTACCTTCTGCTTTTGCGGCTTCGGGTCTTTGGTGTGTAACCACTTTGCCGTTACGCCGGTGTAAGCTCCGCGGTCAGCAATCGCAAAATGATGACGGTCGCCGTCGCTGCGGGTGATGGTAATCTGCGGGATTTTTTTACCGCTGGCCGTCACCCCCTGCCCCGCTTTGAGAAACAGCAGTTTTCCCATTTTTACCGACACCTCGCCGCCGTTGCGTTCAGCAAGACGGGTCAGGAATTTCACATCAGACTCCTGCGACTGGTCGATGTGCGGGATTTTAATTCCGGCCAGTGACGGAGCGACACTGGCTTCCAGCTTGTTACGGGAGGCTATCGCCTCAACAATCGCACCGAGCGTGGTGTCATGCCAGGAGCCTTCCCGGCGGGAATTGAGCGTCCCGCGAAAATCTGCACTCCGGGCGCGGATGGTGACCACATCCGGCGCGCCCCGGTGTTCAACCTCATCAACGGTAAATTTCCCTTTGCATACCAGGGCAAAACCTTTCCAGCCGATATACACCGTCAGGACAGCGCCACGAACCGGCAGCCCGACCTGCCCGTCGGCATCGTTCAGTTCAATATCAAGCTGGTCAGCCTCAAAGCCCCGGTTATCCGTCAGGGTCATGCTCATCAGACGGTCGCTGATATTGCCGGTAATATCCCTGCTGTCGAGCATCAGCATGTAATCCGGCGTCAGCGTACTGCCTGCATCAAATGTCAGCGCATCCAGCATTATCCTGCCCCCGTCATACCCGTGAATCTGGTCGCCATACTGCCGGCCTTACCGATGAGCGACTCCGCCTGTTTACCAATATCGCCATAAAGCGCGGCCAGTGATTCATCAACGCGGGTGAGAGACAGCGTAAAATCAATTTTCCGGGGTGTGCCGTCTGCAAAGAAAATACTCCCTGTTTCACTCACCCTGCTGATGACATACATGCCGTAAATCATGCCGGTGCCATCCAGCAACGGCCACGCCCGGCCTTCCTCTGCCATCAGCCTGAGCGTGGTCATCGTCAGCTTGCCGCCGGTCAGTTCGGGATAAAGCACACCGGCAAGCGTGATGTTTTCCTCGCCAACGCCGAGAAACTGATAGGCATCCCGTTTACCGATACGGGAATTTGACGGCCAGCGATAATCAGATTCACGCTGCATGGTCTGGTGTGGCAACGTCTGGCGCATAAAAACAAACATACCTAACGCGAGCATCATTTTTCGTCACCTCCTTAACCGTCATGCATCATGCTGGCACGGGCGCGCGCACGTTTATCCCGCTCGTATTTTTCGAGCGCATCCTGTAACTGGCGGTCAAGCTGTGTCCCCGGCGCAGTACCGCCCGTCAGGTTGATGTGATATTCGTTTTTACTCTGGTCCACATAAGAGCGACCAGCCGGTGCCGTGACCGGCTGATAAGCCTGATAGCCTGCATAAGAGCTGGTCGCCGGAATATAACCGCCGGTGCCATACGTGGCGGCATGAGTCCTTGCGGCGGTCTGGTCAAGTGTGTCTGACTCTTTGTTGATAACACCGAGTTTTTCCAGTACCCAGTCAATACCGCTGCGCAGTTTGTTGAACGCATTAAGCGGCAGCATCAACGCGTCAGCCAGTGCCTGCCCGAACATGACGCCCGTATCACGGCAACGGTTCAGGGTGTCCCGGGTGGCTTTGACCGGGGCAATCAGGTTTTTAAACCACTGCCACGCGGCCTGTAACTTTTCGCCCAGCCAGTCAAACACCGGCTTAAGTGGCGTGAACAGTTCCCCCACCGGCGCAAATGCCGCTTTCAGCCCTTCCACCACACCGCCAAAGAATGCGCTGACAGGCTCCCAGTATTTACGGATAAGTAACGCCCCGGCGACAATGGCGGCCACCACGGCCACAACCGGCCAGCTAATCGCCCCGATGGCCGTCATAACAGCACTGCCAACCGTCGTGAAGATTGCTCCCATTGCGCCTGCTGCCGCTATGATGGCATTGATGCCGGTGATAACCGGCCAGGCTACGAGGCCAATGGCACCGATGACACCAATCAGCGCCAGTGCACCACCGACAATGATGCCGATGGTTGACGCCAGTGATTTGTTTTTCTGTATCCAGCCGTCGAGTTTTAACACATACTTTGTGGCCGTCTGCGTGAGCTTACGCAGTGCGCCTTCCTGCTGGTCAAACAGGTCAGTCCCCACCGCCTCATAAGCGGACTGAAACTCCTTAAAGTCACCGCCGAGGTTGTCCTGCATGATATTTACCAGCTCGGCGGTCTTCCCGTCTGAGGCTTTAAACGCAGCGGTCAGTTTGTCCAGCTTTCCGGTTGAGGCGGCAGTCATCAGCACGGCGGCGGCTGAGCTGGCCTCCTCCCCGAAAATAGTTTTCATGTATTCAGCCTGCTGGGCAGTACCGAGCCGGTTTTTCTCAAAACTGGCCTGCATTTCTTTCAGAATGGTAAATACTGGTCGGGTATTCCCTTTACTGTCTGAGGTTTTCACGCCAAGCTCTTTCAGTGCATCCCATGCTTTTCCCGTCGGTGCCTGCAGGCGGCTTAACACGGCACGGCTTCCCGTCCCCGCCATTGAACCGGTAATTTTTGCATCATGCAGCGCCCCGACCATTGCGGCGGTTTCTTCAATGCTGACACCAGCATTTTTTGCCACAGGTGCGGCATAGGTCAGCGCATCGCTCATGCCATCAAAATCGGCGGCGGTTTTGTTCATCGTCATGGAGAGAACATCCCCGATATGAGCGACCTTATCGTTTGAAAGCTGAAAGGCGGATTTCATCCCCATCAGCAGGGCGGCGTTTTCTTCCATCGTGCGACGGTTCGCCAGCGCCATATTCAGCGTGACCGGCGTTGCCGCCTGAATGGCATCAACATCCCCACCGGCTTTCGCAATAATAATCTGCGCACCGGCTGCATCATCTGCCGAGGCTGCGGTATTGTCGCCGAGCTGGCGCGCCTGCTTGCGTAGTGCAGCCATTTCGGCGGAGTCTTTTGCCACACCGAGCACAGCCTGCAATTCTGAGTTTTTCTGCGCAAACTCATAACCGGGCATCAGCAACTTAACTCCGGCCATCGTTCCCGCAGCAGCAATCCCCACACCGGCAGCGCCCACTGAGGCCATATTTCCGGCCAGTTCCTTTCCGGCCTGATAACGCTGTTTTACTGCATTAAGTTTTGCCTGTTGCGCACTGACACGCGCCAGCGCGTCACGCTGCCGGTTAAGCTGTGCGGTGGTTTCACTGATACGGTTTTTCAGTCCCTGCTCATCATGTGCAAGATTGCGGGTATTAATTCCCACAGCGGCCAGTTCCCGCTGCTGGCGTTTAACGGAATCTGTCAGGCGGTTATATTTCGCCTGTAAGTCCTCCGCCGCACGCTTTGCGGATTCCAGCACTTTCGCCTGAGCACGGGTCGGACGTTCGGTATTTTTAAACTGCGTGGCAAGGGCTTCGGCCTCCTGCCGTGCCTTTTCAAGTGCATGACCAGTCACGGCGAGCTGTGCACTGGTCTTGCGGAATCCCTCAATACGGGATGCCTGACCGTTCAGCTCGCGCAGTGATTTTTGTGTTTCCCGGATATCCCCCGACAGCGACTTACTCGCTGTGCGGATGGATTTAAACGGGCGGGATGCCTGGTCAACAGCCCTGAGCAATACCTGTAATTTTACATTGTTACTCATTCGTGTTTCCGCTTCGCCGGAGCGCCTTTTCGCGCCATGTGATGAGTTCGGTCAGGCTCATGGGATACAGTTCTGATGGCGGCCAGTGAAATATCACAGCCACATCCGCCATCAGGTCATCGACCGACAGATTTTTCGGAAACGTCACTGCACCGAGTTCGGCGACAAAAAACCGACCACCTTACCGGCCAGCGCCACAAGGTCAGGCAGTTCCAGCGCGGCGACTTCCTGCTCGGTCAGCATCGGTGCCGTCATGCGCGGCAGCACCTTAATCAGTGCATCGACTTCGGAGTTTGCGACCGCAGCCAGACTGACACCGCGCAGCGTCCCGGCATTGGGTTTCATCAGCGTGACCTGTTCGATAACCTGCTCACCACGCTTGACCGGATTGTCCAGGGTAATCACATTTTCTTTGTTCATGGTTTTCTCACTTCTGAATCAGGGTTAACCGGTCAGCCATGCTGACCGGATGAAAATCACAGGCCGATATTTCGGCGGTGTTGCTCCAGCCGGTCGACGCCGTTCACCTTCTCAATCATGTTGATGGTGTCGATTTCGACCAGCTCCTTGCCGTCCATCGTCAGCCGGAAATAGGTGCAGACCACGGAGATTTTCGACTCGGTGTCTTCTCCCTGTTTACCCTCGCCGGTGTCGATTTCTTTCTGACGTCCACGCATGACCACTTCGACGGCCACCGTTTCGCCGGTATCGTCACGCTGGTAAGAGCCTGCAAAACGAATCGGCACAGCATCCACACCGGTTGCGGCGTAAAGCTCCCAGATAACCGAATCCGGGAAGCCACCGAGCGACCACTCCATTGACAGCGCATCGTCATCAAGGCCGAGGTCTACCGGTGCGCTGCCGTTCATCCCCGCACCGCGATAGTTTTCGAGCTTACGGGTCAGTTTTGGCAGCGTGAGGGACTTTGCAACGCCCTGATAGCTGTAGCCGTTCAGAAAGACGTTCATTAACTTGAGTTTGCGCGGCATTGCCATCGGTCAGGCTCCTTAATTGCTGTTAACCGAGGTGACCAGATTTGCCAGATATTTATCGGTGATACGCTGGCGCAGGGTCAGGTTTTCGAGAGGAGGCACCGGGGTATAGTCGTAGTCGATATACAGTTTTCCGGCCTTGAGGGTTTCCGCATCGTTGGATTCTTCGCTGAACCAGCAGGTCGCATCCACGATATAGCCGTTTGTTTTCAGCTCACGGAATTTGGCATTGATGCCGTCAACGATGTCGCGAATCAGCGTTGCGGTGATGGGCTTGTCCACCGCCCACATGTGCGCCTCAGCCATCGTATCGGCCAGCACCTGCGCGGTGCGGGTGTAGTTTTCAAAGAGGAACAGCGGGTCATCGGAGCAGGTACGGTTACCCCAGAAGCGGAAACCGTCGCGGCGAATCAGCGTAGTGACGCCTGACTCGTTAAGCAGGTCAGCATCGGTGCCGGACTCCTGCAAATCCCAGAAGACGGATGCGCTGATGCCGGTAACACCGTTCACCCCGACATTGGACAGCGTTTTATGCCAGCCCTGCTCCTGGTCGATTTTAGCGCGCAGGCCCAGCGCACGGGCGGTGGCATACGTGGTGGCGGTGGTACTGGTGACCGTATCCCATGCGAGGAAATCCGGCCAGATGACCATCAGCTCACGCTGGCTGAAATTCTGGCGGTAGGCTTTCACCTCGGAAATGGTCTTACAGCCCCATGCGCTGATATATCCGAAAGCGCGCAGCTTCTGACAGACTGATGCCAGTGCAACAGCCACCTCTTTGGTGTCCAGTCCCGGCACGCCGAGAATACGCGGTTTAACACCGGTTACCGACTCCGCCGCCAGCAGGGCTTTCAGTCCGGTGTACTGACCGTTTTCGTCGGTGGTGCCGATGATATTGGAAACGGTCTGCGCAAGTTTCGTTTCTTCGTCTTCGCCGGTGCCGTCTTCCACACGTACAACAACGGTGACCGGTTTTGACTGGTCAGCGATGGCCTGCAACGACGCCGCCAGCGTGCCTTTTTTACCGGCCTTTGCAATTGCGCTCTGCACATTGGTAATCAGCACCGGTTTATTGAGGGGGAAGGTTTCCGCATCCGCATCGCTGGCCGTGCAGACCATGCCGACAATGGCCGTGGATACGGTGGAAATGACGCGGGTGCCGTCGTTAATCTCCAGCACCTGCACGCCATGATGATAGTCACTCATCCGTTTAACTCCGTGGTTAATGGGTGCAACTATTTTCTGTTGTGCAGAGCATGAGACGCTATTTGACCTGGCTGGTCAGTGGATGAAACAACAGACAAAGAAAAGGCGGGTAATCCGCCAGCCTGTCATGATTTGCACTCACTCCTTTTCCAACTGACAATTTACATAGCCCAAACGCTATCAAATCTGACAGTCTGCTTTGAGCGATCAGCAGACGTTCGTACTTGAGTTGCCATAGATCTTGCTCACAATGTCGTGTATCAATCAACTGGGAACAGGTCAATCGTTGCGAATGATATCGATATCTCCTGAAATTAGGGGTATTACTAGGTGGCTAAAGTAACTTGTTAATGGAGTAGGAATGGCAAACTATGTATCAGGGAATATCATTTCTCAATCGTATGTTCATGTTAATCCTGAGTGGTTAAAAAATGCGACCCCTCAAGATAAGAAACTAAGAATCAATGAGATTGAGAAGCAAATAACTGCCTTTGCGAAGAGCCGAATACCTTTTTTTATTGGAAGTGAGGTAGAGATAACAGTTGAGTTCTCTGAAGGCTCAATCATCGCGAAAATCACCGCTTACGGTAAGATCATCCCACTACTGGGGGGGCTAGTTATCGGATACCCACACTTTAGTGAGGGTGTTAGAACCATGGTGAAAGATGCACATGATCTAGGTTCGTATATTAACTCCGAGCTGTTATTTCAAACAGGCGCAAAACATAAATCTGAGCGCAAGTCAGTTGAGGCTCGCTTAGGAGTTTTTGGTATTATTGATCGCGTTAACGCCCAGATTAATGATCTAAGCTTGATCTCTCGGAGGAAGGAAAATTCGCCATCAATCACATATAAAAAATTGTTACAGTTGCATGGGGATATCCTCTCATCCCTTGATAAGATTTCTGAAAATGCCCTAGATGACTCAGATGAAAAAATAGCCAAGGATATGTGGATTGAAGGCGTATCCGGCATATCTGTGGGACGATCGCATTTCAAATTTAATCTTAAAGGTGATGATGATGTGTACAAAATGTTGGTTGCCGAAAAGCAGAGCATTCTTGATGACCTGAAAAAAAGGCAATAGGGCCTAATGCCTCCGTGGTGGGTATATAAAAATCACGGGGAGCAGGGCTAGCTTCGTCTTGACCTGCTCCCCATAGACATAAATCCGACTGCTTTAGCGATTTCTTTTAATGTACTAGTAACCTTTAATGATTCTGTCAGAGTTGCCGTTATGGGCTGGGTTGTAGCAGTGACCCGTCTCAGAAGTGTTTGTTCTCATAGGCATCTTTCACTCCGGCGTGTTTCTCCGCACAGGCCCGTAGGATGGTGAGGGCGTGCCGGATTAACTGCTCACTGCGTTCCGGTTCAAACCAATTACCATTGAATTTTCCGCCGTGAAAGAGATTGTTTCTTACTCGACAGACCAGCAGTAAAATTAGTTCAGCCCGGTGCCGGGAACTCGGTAGTTTTTCCGACCACATGATCCCCTTTTCACCGTAAATCTGTTTTTTAGGGGGATGCTCTTCGAAGTAATGAATCGCTTCATTAAGTTTAGAGGTAGACGGGTTTTCGATAACGTCACGCACCTGATCGGAATATCCATTCCAGTCAGCTTTTAAATGGCCTCCATTGATTAAAATCCCACATGCCTTAAGGCAATATTCATATCGTGAAAACTCAATAAAAAACTCACAGGCCAGTTGTTGTAACATAAAAAACTCCATATCCTGTAGGGACTTAACTTAAAACAACTATATTAATCATCCATGCTACACATTATAGAACTTATTATGTAACTTTTAGGAATGGTAATTTACAAGCTCAAAGCCTGGATCAATGAGGATTTTTTAGCTCCTATATAGCTTGTTGGAAGGTCCGCTTCTGGCACAGTGCGGACTGTCAGATTAGGCTTTACTCTGTGCTATAGATATGTCAGCTCATACAACTTATTGCGGCATTTCCGGCCATTCAGGATTTGCAGGATCCACACGGCTGACCAGAACGCTGTAGCGTTCCCATGCTTCCAGTCGGCTGCGTTCCTCATCCGTCGCCATATTCAGCCTGACAGCGCGTTCCAGCGGCAAAATCACGGATTCAGCTTCGGAAAGTAAAGCTGCCTTTTGTGATTCTGCCAGTTGCTCCTGTTCATCTGCCGTATAAATCCGCTTAATCACGGCACCATCCTTAAACATCCATTTACCTGAGTCATCAGCACGTCGGTTGGAGGTAATATCAGGAACCTCGACAACGCTGAAACCTTCAGGGTTAAGCGTTGAAGCATCTCTGGTGATGCCGACAATTATATTATTCTCGTCGTAAACAATCTTTATCGTGTCTTCCTGAAAATTACTTACTTCCTCATACCAGTTTTTTCCCTCTTCGGACCATAACCAGATAACATCGAAATTTTTTGTCAGTTGATATTGGGCAACAGTTTTGGGATTACCCGCAGTAATATTTTTTAAATGCTGCATAAATTACACCTGTGCGACGTTATACCATGTGCCATTGATGTATTTTTGTATTGGCCTGAATACTGCGGGGTCATCACCATCGACTTCACCGACAATACCAAGCCCGGTAATTACGTGCCCTGCTTTCTCATACATCACCCCTTTCTGCATGGTCTGGACAACACGTGTGCCAAGCCTGATATCTCTCACATAGCGGGAATCAAAGTTACCGTAATCCGAGGGATTAACACGCCCCGTAATATTTATGGTTTTATTACTTTGAATACTTCCCGAGACAAAGCGCATAACATGGACGCTATTAGCATAAACATCCAGATTACCATCACCATTTTGTTTAAAGCCCGTGTCATTATCACCCAAAACAATCGAATTACCGCCAAGAGCACTGGATGTTCCTATACCCAGAGCACCATTCAATTGACCACCAGATAACGGCAGTGCACCGACATCTCCCGCTGTAGGTTTTCGCGTTGTGGTATAAAACTCAGACCAGTCAGCCTCGAATCCGTAACCGTCACGAGCAGAACGATAAAAAATACCGCCGTTCTTATAATTAACGCGGAACTGGGCGGCGGGACAACTTCCTTCACCGATATTAAAATGAAGAATTAACGTTGATGCCCCACCAGTAGTTGCGTTATAGGCTCCGCTACTCCAGTTCCACCCAACGGCTTTATCATTCGCAACGGTGTCTCCTGTTTTTCCTGAAGCAAATGCACCAATATTTTTTGGCGTCAGGTTAATATCTGATGTTCCATCAAACGAAACGTTATTAATTTTACGGGCTGTTTTCAGCTTTGTTGCTGTCGCCGCATTACCGGACAGTTCACCAGAAAGGCCAGCACTGAATGTCTGTTTCGCGCCCCATGTCTGGGCTTCGTCAATGATTGGTACTCGTCTTGTTGTGATCGTGCGGCTTCCCGGATTTCCTGAAATGCGCACCATAAAAAAGCGGTAGTTGGCTTTACTTACAGTGCTGCGCCATACATGCATTGAGCGCCCCGTACCGGAATCATCACTCGGACCAACTGCGATGTTTATCAGGTTGCCATCAATGACGCCCCAGTCCATACCGTCGGGAATGTTGGTCATATTATCAAGCCGAACGGTTATCAGACTGCCCGGCACAAAATCGTAGGTCTGCCAGTCCAGACTGGATAGTTTTGCCACTGCGCCACCGATGCCCAGATTCAGGGGAAGTGAATAAGATGTGTAAACTTCCCGCCATTCGCTCCATGAGCTGCCGGTAAAAACGCGCTCAAACGTGCGACCTTTAAGGATTGTACCTGTTCCGGCAGTTGTATAACGCTGCCATACGTTAACACCATCAAAGCGCCTCAACACTTCCAGAATACCGAGGACTGTCACGCCGTTTCCGTCCAGTACTGGACCGTTGGTCGCTTTACCTGTAACGCTGTAAATACCTGGTGAAGTCACATCATTCAAATCCCCGTCGTAATAACGACTCTCTGACTGATGACCGACTCTTAACCACGGTTCCCACTGCGGATTTGATGCATCCCAGCTTGCCGCAAGGCAGCGGACGTACATATTTCCACGGCGAGTGGTATAACGTTGCGTTCTTCCATAATTCCCGCCTTCGAGGATCTCAAGCGTCCCCTGAGCAAAGCCGCCTTCCTCTGGATAATTGCGTTCATATGAAGCTATAGCCGAGCTACTGTTACGCCATAAACCAAGATGCTCGGCGGCTCCAAGCGTATTCAGGTCTATAGTCGTACTCAAAGGGCGGGTAGCTGATTGAGTGTGACGCCATATGCCCCACGGACCATCAGAGCCATTCCACTTATTGGCGAGTCTGCGTATGTATACATTGCCGTCTCTCGTGGTGAAGCGTTGCGTACCTGCAAAATTGCCGGCAGCAAAAACCTCAAGCACACCGACAGCATTATCTTCCGGGAAATTTTTCTCCAGTGTTGCGTTAGTTGAGGTAGCTTTAGACCAGATCCCCAGATAAGCCTTAACGGGACCAAATGTATTCAGATCAGCATCAAGCGGCATTTCGCCATTGTTTTTCATAAACGTCAGGCTGGTAACGCCAACATTGTCCAGAAAAGCGCCCTTATCTGGAATATCGCCACCGTTCTGGTCTTTCTGCATACGTTTTTCAGCATTGTCATAGGCTGCTTTTACTGCCTTTGGCGTTGCTGCCAGCTTTTCACTGGTGCTGTTTGTTGCACTGCTTAACTGAGTAAAACCTTTTTCTGTCAGCGTGGCGTCAGGATGGCGGCGGGACTGCTCATGCTCTGCGATTTTGTCATCGACGTAATCCTGCGTCGCCATCACTGTGCTGGCATCAATACTCAGCTCAACGGATGCCACATTGCTGAGAATAATAACCATGCGGCAGGTCTGCGCACGTCCGGAGCCTTCAGCCAGTTCTGGTTTATAGCTTTCTGCCATGTTGGATACCGCAATCAGTGTTCCGGCATCGTCATACAGACCAAGCTCACGCATCCAGAAGCCGCCCACTTCGGGCGGTACAACCAGTTCAGCCACGATATAGTTTTTATTCTTGTTATCCACGCTGACTTTATTCAGAGCGTGACGCCAGACCTCATGCACCAGTTTCGTCTGACCGGCATCCGGCACCGGCAATTTGCCATTACCATCACCCACGGCCATTGCAGACAGGTTTACTTTTTTCCCGCCGGGGACAGTGGCGGCTGCCAGCTTTGCGGCTCCGGCAGTAGTGATAACGGTTTTAAATTTCGTGCTCATTGTTTCTCACTTATCCGGGATAAACAGTAATAACATCACCATCACAGACCACACCGCCTGTATACAGATAGCCGGGAATGTCCTGGATAATGTTCAGACCGATAAGGTGGCGACTTGCGGGTTTGGCATCGGCAATCAGCCGTTCCATTTCCAGATACATTTCCTCTGTGATACCGCTTTCCAGCACGCCGATATCAAGGCGAAAGGTTCCGGCCGGGTCGTTTGTCTCCCACCATTCCTTTACATTAATGAGATAGCCGAGCGGCTCCACCACACGCCGGATTGCACCTATAGTGCCTTTATGACAGTGGATGAAATAGGCATCGCGGATAACGGCGCGTTTTGTCGCTTCCGGCCACTTTTCATCCCACCTGTCGACCGAAAACGCCCACGCCAGCCACGGCAGCAGATTTGCCGGACAGGTATCCGGGTTCCACAGCTCACGAATACTGACCGGCGTTTTTTCAATTTCCGCACAGGCTTTTGCGGCAGCAACTTCAAGCGGTGATGAGCCGGTCGGCAGCAGTCGCGAATCACTCATCCGAGCCTCCGGTCACGACGCGGTATTCGGTACAGAAAGACGCCTGCGTACTGTTGAGCACGATGTCGGCCAGCGGTGCAGTCAGTTCGACACGCTGAACGCCTTCCACATGCAAAGCGGCATAAATGGCAGACAGACGGATGTCGCGCCCCAGCCGGTGCTGTGCCGTGATGTACGCTTCCAGCTTTTTCACGGCGGCCGCGCGAATGGGTTCGCTTTCAGGACCAGGGTAAAGGTAAAGCGTGGCGTTTATCTGGTATTCAACGATGGCGGCAGACTGCACGGTCACGCGGTCGGCCACCGGTCTGACGTCCTCGCCATTAAGGGCGTTACGCACCACCGCCAGCAGGTCTTCGGATGCGACACCGTTATTTTCACGGGACAGCACAGAGATGGTGACGCAGGCCGGAGACGGACTGGTGACAGAGATATCCGCGACACGCCCGTCGGCACTGCGACCATGATACTGATAGGCTCCCACCGACCCGGCGACGCTTAAGCCCTCAAACGCCTGCTGAATACGCAGACGATAATCGGTATCAGATTCCATCACTGCCGGTGTCGGCGGGATAGTCGAATCATCTGCCGGGGTGATAGTCAGACGCGTGGTGTTGTAATTGGCACCAATCACATCAAGGTCATTACCGGCGGCACAGGCCAGCATTACCGCCCGTGCGGCCTCATTCACACGCTGACGCCAGATAAGCTCACGATAAGCATTTTCCTCCAGCAGTTTGACGAGAGGCTCGGATTCCAGCATCAGGGTACGGGCGACCGCCTCCTGCTGGTCTTCCGGGTAAAGGGAAATCAGTGTCGCCTTGCGTTCGGCGAGAATGGTTTCAAAGTCCAGCTCCTCGACCACATCCGGTGCGGGTAGCTGGTTCAGGTCGATAATCGGCATGGTTTCAACTCACAGGGATGGTTAACGAAAGTGGCTGGCCGGTGTCGTTGTGCTGGCCGGTTAACGTGACCGTCATTCGCCCGTCAAAACTGCGCTCAGTGGTGACGGATGACAGGGTGACGCGGGGTTCCCATTTCAGCACCGCCATGTAACAGGCGACCTTAATCTGCAACTCAAGCGCCGGGGTCTGCGGCTGGTCAATCATTGACGCCAGCAACGAGCCGTAATCACGACGCATCACCCGCGAGCCGACCGGTGTGCGCAGGATATCGCCGATACTCTGGCTGATATGCTCAAGGTCAGTGACAGTCAGGCCATCACTGCATTTCATTCCGAGATAACGCGCTGTCATAGAGGACTCCCGGTTGTGCCGCCGCTGTCGCCGGGGTGTTTATGGGTATGCAGCACCTTACCGTTTGATGAGAGTTCACCACCGGTGTGTTCAATGTTGCCGCGCATCGTCCCACCCTTCTGCACTTCCAGCGTGCCGGTAGTCAGTTTGTTAGTGCAGACCACCTCCGGTGTGTCCAGGGTGACGCGGGTTGATGCTTTCACCATGACCACCGGCACCGTGGCAGTAACAGAATCAGAAGCCGTCACGCTGGCCGTTTTAATTCCGCTTACCGTGAGTGCACTGGTTTCGGGTTCATACTCAATCACCGCCCCGTCAGGGAAACGGATATGCAGGGCATCCGCCGACGCAGACGGCGCGGGGTTATCGCCGGAATAAATCCCCGGCAGAACGAACGCCGTGTCGAGTTCACCGCCCACGGCCAGAATCAGCACCTGTTCCCCCACGGAAGGTGCCCACCATGTGCGCGAACGTCCGGCGCGATGGGTCAGCCACTGCAGCCAGTCGGTACACATGCCGCCGGTCTGCACACGGCAGCGACCGGCGTTAAGGTCGGTTTCGACGATAACGCCGGTGCGAATCATGTTGCGCAGTGCGCGCGCGAGTTCCTGAATATTTGCGAGAGTGTTCATGCATGTGAGATTGCACAATATATAAAAGTTATGCTATCTGGATTCATTTGTAGAACCACCAGACAACATTCAAGGAGAGCGTAATGGTCAGCTATAATGTGACTAATGTGTGGGAGCTAATCGTCTTGTATCTTTTGGTCTTTGTAGTATTAGCATTTTTTAGCTTTGGTAAAAGTAACCTTATGAGGCTTATTGCACATTATTTCAAATTTGGATATTCAGATAAAAAATTAAAAAGACTGGACCGCGAGTGGCGCGACATTCAACTATTTAAAATAATTAACGGAATCAATGTATCAGGCATCAAAGATGTGAAAATGATACAGCAGGGGTTGATTGATGGAAAACTAAAAACATCGGATTTTTTCCTTACTCGCTTCTGGGGAGACATAACAGAACCGCCATGCATCACAAAAACAATGAGTGCAGTCCTGGCCGGAATTCTTTATATTATCTTCGCATGTTGCATACACAACGAGCAATCTGCCATAGTAGAGGATGCCATAGCCATACCATATAAAAATATGATGTACCATGTTTATAATGACAAGGTTCTTTTGTTCTCCGACAATAAAACAGATAAGTTCTATAAAGCTTTTAGCATTGCCGATTGCAAGAGACTGCAGAACACTTTTGTAACAGACACACTTCCTGCAATCGCCTGCAATAAGCTCTTACAGCTAAACGAGGAGGACTCCGAATGGTTAAGTCAGGAGATTAAAGATAATAACAGCCACAGAAAAACATTATTAATAATATCCCTCGTCTATTTCACTTCAGGTCTGGTTATACTTCTGTCATATACAAAATTCCTTTACGCCAATAAAAAAGTTGTAGAATACAAATCATCAAATAAAAACCACTCATAATCCTCTAAACATTGAGCGACCAGCACAGCCGCTCAATGTTTAATTGCGCATCAGCCTCTGCCTGGATAAAACTAACGCTCAAGGTGAGCCAGGATAATCCCTTCAATCATCTGCACATCCTCACCGGTAAAGCCGAGCAGGGGACGCGCCGGATAATCAATTTTCTTACCGTCTTTCCGGGTTTCTTCCGACAGACCGAACTGATGCACACTGGCTATTTTCGGTGACTTCCCGTCGTAAAACTCCATTGATGCCTGTTCAGGGCTGGCGCGGATATGCAAAAAACGACTGGTGATAAGTTTCGCAAACATTTTTCGCTTAACACGACCAGTCTTTTTTCTGGCGCTCTGCTGCTGGCGTGGCACGTAGGGTGTGCCGTCCGGGGCTTTCTGTGCCATCACCCGACGCTGCTGACTCTGCCGCAGGCGCTTCGCCAGTTCGGCACTCAGTCGCCGACGCCCTGACGGTGACAGCGATTCAGTCAGTCCGGTCAGCCGGTCTTCAAAACGCTTAAACTCATTCATCCCACTTGCTCACCAGTTCGCCATTGATATAAAGCTCCATCGGGCGGTTGACCGGCTCCGGCGGCGGGGGTTCCGGGATATTCTTCACATGCAGTGCGCCGTCCACCTCACTGACCAGCGTGCGCTCGGTCAGCATCAGGCTGATGCTGATATCAAAGCTGCTGTCATTGTTGATGTCTGCATAAAACGTGAAGCCCTTTTTCTGGCCTTCGTCGGTGGTCATGATGTCGGGCTGATTTTCCCGCAGCCACGCCAGTACCGGCACGATGAGCAGGTCAAAATCACCGGTAAAGTCGGCCACAATGACATTGAGCGTGTAACGCTTTTCGAATGACAGCGACGTCGCCAGTGTGGAGGCAATACTCCCGTTATCCACGAATATCCGCAGCATCTCGGGGCTGGTTTTCAGCACCGTGACGGCATCAGTCAGCGCCCTGCGCAGGCTGTCGGGTTTGAGCATCGTTTTCGTCCTGACAGTGTTTAATCATTTTTACCTGGCTGGCACAGCGTGCCAGCGCGTTCTCAAGCAGCCGGATATCGGCACTTAAATCGCCGTTCTTCTGCGGGTCACTGCCCGGCATCGGGCAAAGACTCACTTTCGGGCAGGCGTTGTGGACAATCACTGGCGTCTGCGCAGGCCGGGCGCTGGTGCAACCGGCGCACAGCATCAGGCAGGTCAGCACCGTACCAGCGGCGAAAATCTTCGTTTTCATTGAGTAACCTCGTGATGGTTTTCTCGCGCTGTGCTTCACGCTTCGCGGCGTTCTCCAGTTCCTGACGCAGTGCCACCTGCGCCAGCTCGTTTTTGTCTGCCCTGGTGATGGCAACATGAAGCTGATTTTTCAGCATGGTGATGGTCGTCTGCTGTTCACTGGCGACGTTATTCGCCCTGTCCAGCGAGGCGCGCAGGCTGGCATTTTTGTGTTTCACCAGAAACAGACCGGCCACCGCCAGCGATAACAACACGACCAGCACAATCATCAGCTTTGACATAGTTCCCGCCCCTCAAGACGCTGACGACAGGCTTTACATATCAGCCGGAAAAACAGCGACGCCACAAGATAAATCAGCGCGGTAAAAATCCACCCGGCAGCGACCAGCGAGATAAACGTCGCCACCATCACCACCAGAGCCGCCGCCCGTCTGCGCCACGGCACCGGCTGCAAAAACAGCGACGTGACAATCTTCACGGCCAGCGATTCCGGCGGCAGCTCCCGCCCGTAGCGTTCCAGCACATACTCCGTGGCATACACGCCGACACCACCGGCAACCACACAGATAACCGTCGCCAGAATCGCCCAGGTGGCGACAAAACTGACGGCCACGCTCTGCGGGTAAATCAGGGACAGTGCCAGCATCAGCGCCAGCGACACGTTCAGCATCAGTGAAAGGGATAATTTCTTCATGGTGTTTACTCCGTTTAAGCCGGTACGCCGCCGGCGGTACGCCAGACGGTGACCAGTTTTTCCAGTGAATGCTCACGCTGACCGTAACCGGCACCCGGCAGGGACGCCCAGATATTGCGACAGCGTGAAATGGCGCGCTCAATGCGTCCCGCCCGGATGTCATCCAGTGCACCGCGTTCGCGGATCAACTGAATGGCGAGCCTGTCCTGTGACAACGGACTGAAATCCGGCAGGGCAAGCTGTTTGCGGTAGTGCGGCCAGAACAGGTAAAGCTGCTGATAGCGACCGGAGGCCGTGGATTTTTCACCGCGACGGTTAAACACCTTCGCCGGTCGGCCATGCGCGAACGGGTGGTCACTGTAGTCGGTGAAAATTTCCGGCTTTCCGTCCAGTCCGGTGACTATCACGTCATAGCCCCGGTTTTTCGTCAGCGGATGATTCGCCGTCCCTTCGGACACGGCCAGCATGTCGAGAAAGGCGGCGATATTCTGATGCGTGTTAATTACCGGCATTACGGTTTCCCCCTGCCCTTAAAGCGGCGCTGAATGGCAATCTCAATCACCTGATAACCGGCGATACCCAGCATGGAGCCGATGCCGCACACCGCAGGCAGTGACAGGTCAGGAAACTGCACCAGAACAACACCGGCAACCATCGAGACAAAACCACCGAGCAACATGCGCCCGATAAACAGACGCGGGGTGATGGGTTCACCACCGGCAAGCACCTTGCCGACAACAATCAGCACCCCAATCATGAAAAGCGACAGGACGCTTTTTTCTTCTGCTGTCATGCGTTACTCCCACAGATTGACAGTTTCAGCCACGGGCGCGGTCTGAACGTCGGGCAGTTCGACGGCGGTGCCGTGTGGCAGCACCGCGCCCAGTTCAGCCAGTCCCGGATTTGCGGCGAGCACGGTCTCGACCACGCCCTCAGTGCGCCCGTAATACCGGACACAAATGGCGTCGAGCGTGTCGCCCTGTAGCGCAAAGGTCTTCATCAGATTTGACTCACGATGCAGCGCGGCTTGTCCTGGATACGCGCCACCGCCCAGCGCATATCCCGCCACAGTTCATCAATGGTGCTGTCAATGCTGTCGGCCTTCTTGTCGCCTTTCGCACTGGCATCCACGCCGCGATAACGCTCATAAAGCGACGCGGTCGCCATCGCACACACGGCGCGCTCGTAGTAAAAAACTTTGATGCTTTCACCGTCGATGTCGTCCGCCGGAACGTCCGCCAGACGCGTAAAACCGGCGGCAATTTTCTGTTCGCGGTACTCGTACAGCTCCGCATTCGTTTCAGCCATGCCTGACTTGATGGCCTCACGCAGACGGGCGGGGGCGACGGTCTGCTCAAGGCGCATACGTTCCCGGACGCGCTTCGGGTCGATATCGGGAAAAAAGAACGTGTTTTTAATCACCGGCTCATCGCCTGCCGGTTGCGGGATGACCACCGTACCCTCACCGGACACGAGAACCTCCTTTCGCGGAATAATCAGCGTCATCATGACTACCTCTGAAAAGTCGGGCGGTGGACGCCGGTGCAGTGTCAGGTGATTCACCCTCACTGACCGGCGTGCCGCCCTGGCGCGGGGCGCATTTGGTTGTTAACTGGCTTTCTTTTTCGGGCGTCCACGTTTTGCCGGTGTCACGCTCCGGGTCTTACGCGGGGTACGGGTGGCCGCTTTTGGCTGCGGCTCCGGCTTCGGTTTCAGCTCCCGCTCCAGTCGTTCAATCTCTTTTTTGACGCCTGCCTGACAGTCGAGCTGTGTCGCACGTTGCAGGTGAGCCAGCGCACCGGCGGCATCACCGGCGTCACGCAGAAACAGACCGGTGATTTTGTGCAGCTTTGCGCGCACTTCATCAGGCATGTCAGCCGTGGCGGTCAGTTCAAGGGTGTCCGTCAGCAGGCGGGTATCCACGGATTCACCGGCAGCGTGAGCGCGCATGGCCGCAAGCGCCACCTCCTCGGTGAACATGTACGGCGGGGTACGGCGGTGTTTACCCGGCATGGTCAGACCGTACTTCAGGGCATAACGGGCAATCTCCAGCGCACCGGCAATATCGCCGGTATCCAGACGCCACAGCATGACCGTCATCAGAATGTCATCCTGTGCGCCTTTGCCCTGCTCCAGCACGCCGTTCACCCACGGCAACCAGAACGGCAGCAGTTCGCGTTTTTTCGCGGCCTTCAGCTCTTTTGAATAAATCGCTTTCAGTGTGCGCTGGTCTGCGGCCAGCTTGACCAGCATCTGCTCATAGACAGTTGCATGTCGCAGCGGGGCGGCTTCCCGCTGCGCGGTCATCGCTGCCGAGACCCGCATCATGTGGCGCTGTGCGGGACTCGTCATCGGTTACGCTCCCGGCTCTGCGGTCGCCTTAGCCGGTGTGGAGAAATCACCGACCTTAATTTTTTCCACCAGGCAACCGGCGGCGTAGTCTTCCACCACGTAATCAATATTCATTGACTCGTAGTTCTCCACGCGGTCGAGTTTCGGGTTTTCCTCAATCACGCGGCGATGGCTGTCATCCATGTAGTAGATGGACAGGTTTTCCAGCTTCGTGATGAGCATCGCATCCGCCGGGAAGTACGGGACGCGTACCGCCGGCAGGTTGCCGATGCGCTTCTGGCTGATGATGACGTCAGCGGCCAGCATTTCGCTGTTGTCCTGCTCCTTGTTAACGATGGGGAAATACTTGTCCGCCAGTAGCTGACGCCCCACAATCACCACAAGGTCAGGGTCTTCCTGATACCACGGTTCAATCAGGTTGTTGGTCGCATCCATCACCAGTGCGTCGAGGCTTACATAATCACCGCCCTTACCCACGCGGATAACCTCAGAGGTGGTGTGCCCTTCCTCGTCAGTGACCTTGCTCATCACGCGCGCCGGGGCTTCATTGCGGTATTTCTGCAGCCAGCCGACCGCCACATCCTGCAGCATCGGATTACTGTTGCGGTCAGAGGTTTCGGCACGCTTCACACCGTTAAAACCGGCCATGATGAAATCAAGGGACTGGCGTTTGATAATGGCGTTACGGATACGGAGCTGGAAATCCTGATAACGTGCCCACAGGTCAAGCGTTTTGTAGCGGATATAAAAATCGAAGTTAATCTGGTCGCATTCGTACTTGTTTGACGCCAGCTTCGAGAAGTCCTTCGGCTGACGCTCGGTGCCACCGGCAGTGTCGGTGGTGCTGGCGATTGAGCCGGTGACACCGATACCAATTTTTTCCCCTTTCATTTCGCTGACCGGCACAATGTTGATGCGGGTCAGAAAATCAGAGGACTCCTGCATGGTGTTCATCAGGGTCTGGGTGACCGACGGTTCAACGGTGAATTTTTTCGACACATCACCGGCGTCGATGCCGTTCAGTTCGGCAACACGGGACAGGTAGGCATTAAATTTAAAGCGGGTTTCCTGGCGCATAGTTTTTCCTGAAATTAAGGGTTAATCGTGAAGGTTTTCCCGGACTGGCTGACGCCGGTCAGCAGTTCGTCATCAGGGCGTCACCGCCACCGCCGGTGGCCTTGCTGCGGCGCTGCTGGGTCAGACTTTCGGTGTGGTCGAGACTGTTTTTCAGGCGGGTGAATGCCTGGCTGGTTTCATCCGCCCTGTCAGTCACCTCCTGCTTAAGTGCGGAAAAGGCAGTTTCCATCTCAGCGAGGCGCTGCTCAGTGGCGCTCAGTTTTTCCTGCACATGTTCAGCAACAGCGGTCACCGCTTCATGCACGTCATTCAGACGGGCGTCATCGCTGGCCTGTTTGCGGCCAAAAATGGATTTCACCTTTTCGGTCAGGGCGGTGAACACGGTTTCAGGCAGGTCTTCAAATTCCAGCTCAACGGGCGTTGCCACTGAAATCAGGTTTTCAGGGCTTAATTTGAAGCGGTTCAGGGGGTTGTGTTTTGCCGTGCGGCAGAATTCCAGGTATTCCGTGCCGAGGCTTGCCGGGTCATCGGTGACGGCCAGCCCCACCAGATAACATTTGCCGGTGTTGGCAAAGTTCGGCTGAATTTCCATTGAGGTGTAGACCTTCTGCGCGGCCTTGTTCATCGCGATAAGGTCATCGGTCGGGGTGATTTTCGCAAACAGCGCCCATTTGCCTTTCAGCGCCGAATCATCGTCAATCTTTTCGGCCTTCAGTTCGGCCACATCGCCATAACGCTTAAAAATACCGTCAGGCAGGATGCCGCGCAGATGTTCCAGGTTAATGCGGCAACCATAGACACGCGGGTCAAAGGTTTCGGCCATTTCCTGAATATCCTGCGCACTGATGACACGCCCGTCACAGGTGTCACCCTCAACGCCGATACGAAAGAATTTTGAGACTTTTTTTGCCATTGTCAGGAGTCCTGAATAGTGATTAGAGGAGTCACATGTCGGCATCAGTTTCCCGACGATGCGCATCCTCCGCCATCAGTCCCGGATGGCTTATCACTGACACAACAGCACCTTAGCGAATCGCGGGGCGCGACTCAGTAGCCTTGCCGTGTATTCATCACGGCGAGGTATTCATGACCATCACCACAGACACCACTCTTTTACACGACCCGCGTCGTCAGGCGGCGCTGCTGTACTGGCAGGGGTTTTCCGTGCCGCAGATTGCCGCCATGTTGCAGATGAAACGCCCGACGGTGCAGAGCTGGAAACAGCGCGACGGCTGGGACAGCGTTGCCCCCATCAGCCGTGTCGAAATGAGCCTGGAAGCGCGGCTGACCCAGCTCATCATCAAACCGCAGAAAACCGGCGGTGACTTCAAGGAAATTGACCTGCTCGGACGCCAGATTGAACGACTGGCACGGGTAAACCGTTACAGTCAGACCGGCAACGAGGCAGACCTTAATCCGAACGTCGCTAACCGCAACAAAGGCGGGCGGCGCAAACCGAAAAAGAATTTTTTCAGTGACGAGGCCATCGAAAAGCTGGAGCAGATTTTCTTTGAGCAGTCTTTCGACTATCAGTTGCACTGGTATCGCGCCGGGCTTGAGCACCGCATCCGCGATATCCTGAAATCCCGCCAGATTGGTGCAACGTTTTATTTTTCCCGCGAGGCGCTACTGCGCGCCCTGAAAACCGGTCATAACCAGATTTTTCTGTCGGCCAGTAAAACGCAGGCGTATGTGTTCCGCGAATACATCATCGCCTTTGCCCGTCTGGTTGACGTTGACCTGACCGGTGACCCGATTGTCCTGGGCAATAACGGCGCAAAACTGATTTTTCTCGGCACCAACTCCAACACCGCACAGAGCCATAACGGCGACCTGTACGTCGACGAGATTTTCTGGATCCCGAATTTTCAGGTACTGCGTAAGGTGGCATCAGGTATGGCCTCACAGAGTCACCTGCGCTCAACCTATTTCTCCACCCCGTCCACGCTGGCGCACGACGCCTACCCGTTCTGGTCGGGTGAACTGTTTAACCGGGGACGCGCCAGCGCCGCCGAACGCGTGGAAATCGACGTCAGTCATAACGCCCTTGCCGGTGGGCTTCTCTGTGCGGACGGCCAGTGGCGGCAGATTGTCACCATTGAGGACGCGCTGAAAGGCGGCTGCACGCTGTTCGACATTGAGCAGCTCAAACGCGAAAACAGCGCCGACGATTTTAAAAACCTGTTCATGTGTGAATTTGTTGACGACAAGGCGTCGGTGTTCCCGTTCGAGGAGCTGCAACGCTGCATGGTCGACACGCTGGAAGAATGGGAAGACTATGCACCCTTTGCCGCCAATCCGTTCGGCTCCCGCCCGGTATGGATTGGTTACGACCCGTCACACCGTGGCGACAGCGCCGGATGCGTGGTGCTGGCACCGCCGGTGGTGGCCGGTGGCAAATTCAGAATACTTGAGCGTCACCAGTGGAAAGGCATGGACTTTGCCACCCAGGCGGAATCCATCCGCAAACTCACCGAAAAATATAACGTCGAATACATCGGTATTGATGCCACCGGCCTCGGTGTCGGCGTGTTCCAGCTCGTGCGCTCGTTCTATCCCGCCGCGCGCGATATCCGCTACACACCGGAAATGAAAACCGCAATGGTGCTCAAGGCAAAAGACGTCATCCGCCGTGGCTGTCTGGAATATGACGTCAGCGCCACCGACATCACCAGCTCGTTTATGGCTATCCGCAAGACCATGACCAGCAGCGGACGCAGCGCCACCTATGAGGCCAGCCGCAGCGAGGAAGCCAGCCACGCCGACCTCGCCTGGGCGACCATGCACGCCCTGTTAAATGAGCCACTCACCGCCGGTATCAGCACCCCGCTGACATCCACCATTCTGGAGTTTTACTGATGAGCAAGAAAAAAGGGAAAACACCGCGACCTGCGGCAAAAAAAATGACTGCCAGCGCCCCGAAAATGGAGGCATTCACCTTTGGTGAGCCGGTGCCGGTACTCGACCGCCGTGATATTCTGGATTACGTCGAGTGCATCAGTAACGGCAGATGGTATGAGCCACCGGTCAGCTTTACCGGTCTGGCAAAAAGCCTGCGTGCTGCCGTGCATCACAGCTCACCGATTTACGTCAAACGTAATATTCTGGCTTCAACGTTTATCCCGCACCCGTGGCTTTCCCAGCAGGATTTCAGCCGCTTTGTGCTGGATTTTCTGGTGTTCGGTAATGCGTTTCTGGAAAAGCGCTACAGCACCACCGGTAAGGTCATCAGACTGGAAACCTCACCGGCAAAATATACCCGCCGTGGCGTGGAGGAGGATGTTTACTGGTGGGTGCCGTCCTTCAACGAGCCGACATCTTTCGCGCCCGGCTCCGTGTTTCACCTGCTGGAGCCGGATATCAATCAGGAGCTGTACGGCCTGCCGGAATATCTCAGCGCCCTTAATTCTGCCTGGCTGAATGAGTCGGCCACGCTGTTCCGCCGCAAGTATTACGAAAACGGCGCTCATGCCGGATACATCATGTACGTCACCGATGCCGTGCAGGATCGCAACGATATCGAAATGCTCCGCGAAAACATGGTGAAGTCGAAAGGCCGCAACAACTTTAAAAATCTGTTTCTCTACGCCCCACAGGGAAAAGCCGACGGCATTAAAATTATCCCGCTCAGTGAAGTGGCAACGAAGGACGATTTTTTTAATATCAAAAAAGCCAGCGCCGCTGACCTGCTGGACGCGCACCGCATCCCCTTTCAGTTGATGGGCGGCAAGCCGGAGAACGTCGGGTCGCTGGGTGATATTGAGAAAGTGGCAAAGGTCTTTGTCCGCAATGAGCTTATCCCGCTACAGGACAGGATCCGCGAGATAAACGGCTGGCTCGGTCAGGAGGTCATCCGCTTTAAAAACTACTCACTGGACACTGACAACGGCTGAACATCGCCGCCTGCGGGCGGCTTTTTTACAACCCGCCATCACGCCCTCACACGCTCACCACCGCGCAAAACAGCCCGCAGACACACCGACGCCCAGGCAGGCCAAGTAAACGCCTTCACGACGCGCTCAGACGCTGAAAAAATAAAATCAGCACCACCGCCAGCGCGCAGTGCTTTCCCCGCCTCGCCCGCCCGCTTCATGAAGCGGTTTGAATGCAGTTGTATACCGACGCAGACTTCCTGCCAGTTCTAGCTACTCATAACAAAAAAAAACATTACAGATGAATGCAAAATCATGCAACTAATGAAGGCGTACAGGCTAGGTGAGAAAATAAATGCTATTTCATCAGTCCTATAAAAGCTGCTGTCATGCTACCCAATGCACCAATAGCAGCAAATAACGTTGCCCAAAACATGCTTTTTTGGCTACGAATATTCTCATTATATCGTTGTTCTTCATTATTGAAGTGATTTAACGTATTAATTGCTTTTCCAGTGGGCTTATAACCATCTCGAGTCTTTGAAATGTCCCCACTCTCTACAAGGGAATCCAGACATAAGCGAAGTTCTTTTATGAGTCGAGAATAATCATCATGGTAGATCCATAAACGTCCTGCCACATCATTCATAATTAGAGTCTCACTGAATGGTTTTTCCCCTTGCTGCTCTCGATAAATTCTGACAATTGCAGCCAATACCGTCATTACATCGGTTATCTCCTGCTTGCGTTGTCGATACAAATACTTCTCACGACTTAGCTTTTTATTTTGACGATTCGCTATTCTTCTAAATCTAAGCACATTAAAAAAAGATAAGTCGTCCAATGAGTCAAACTTCAATTCATGCGCATGATAATAATAAATTCCAGAAAAGGAATTTGATGTAAGTCGTTCTGGTTTAAGAATTGTATCAATATTGAAAGTTTTATTCTGATGATTCCACTTCTTAACCTTTATAATTCCGTTTGAATAACTATCAAAAAGATAGTCATTACCCTCGTCATCCTTAATGTAAACGGAATACATATCGTAATGAATGGCACTCTCATACATTAAACTAATTTTGCCATTTTCAGGAGTCTTCTTTGACTCAAAAACTTTTAGAAACTTTACAACATCAACTTTATTTTTATACCTCATACATTCAGCCTTGACTGTAAACCACCATATTAAATTATTGCACTAACGACTCGTACCACTTATTGTTCAACCCAGTCAGAATTGAAAGCAAACTTCTGCACTAACTGGGTTACCATCATAATATATCGATACTAATAAAATCCGATATCATTATATTTTAGTGTATTAAACCGATGTATTTGCTTTCAACGTCAATACTTTCGATCTGTAACGTTTTTCAATAACCCCCATTGAATATAAACGACCAAATAATTTCTTTGCTGTTCTTGTATCTTTAGCTTGTTCTACATCTTTTATTATTTTCCAAAGCTCTATTTCTCTAGCCATAAGATAATGCTGTTCGTTCCTAACCTTTAAGCTATCCCCAAATACTATAACTCCTGTCACCAGTTTAGGCTTATCCCCAGCATATAATTTCGTTTTAGTTGGATGCATCACGTGTCCATGCTTATTAATAATCTTACGAATCACGCTGCAAAACAATCGATTTACATTATCTCCAGAAAAAGTAAGATCATCGACATAAACTGTCATTTTCACACGAAACTTCTCACAAAGTTGATTCATTTCATCAAACATTCTGGAATTTGCAAAATATGCTAATGGCATACTAATCCGACTACCCGTTGGCAATCGTTCATGACAGGTACATATATGAGATAAAATATCAGCCACATCTGGCGACATTTTCATTATTGAGAAAAAGAAAGAAAATATCATTTCTCTTGTTGTTGACGGAAAAAAAGATTTAATATCTGTAGTCATCAACTTCTGATGATTGAGATGTGCTTTAGCATTTGTTATGTTAGAGCAACTTTTTTTACCAGAGTGCAAATACTCTGGCATAGCTATACGCAATAATAAACTCGCAATACGTGTATGCACTACATCTAATTTTTCTAAAGGCTTTTGTATTTTCCGTATTTTATTTTTTTTAGAAAGCTGTTCAAAAATAGAGTAATTACCCTCATCCCTCTTCAAAGCTGATAGATCATTGATACTAACGCAGAGCAAGTTAGCCAACTTTTTTTTACTTTTAAGTTTATAAAGTGGCGAATCCGTAATAGGATAAGATTTATTTTTAGTTGAAACCTTCAGTTTAATCCTTTTTTTCATTTCTTTTACTTACCCACTCTAGTATATCCAGAACTTTCCCTGCCAGTTTTAAACGTAAACTTTTGGATAACCGTCCTTGTGTCCCTAATGATTCTGAAAAAAAGACTAAAGAGGATACTGGCATGTCGAAATGGGAAGCATAACGCTGTAAAATATCAATCGACGGCACCCATAGTCCGCTTTCAATCTCTACTATTCTGCTTTTTGGAATACCTAAAGATGATGATAAGTCAACTATTGATTCTTTATGGTATTGCCTTATTAAACGAAGGGCTTTATGCAACATAGGCAACTCCATCTTGTTGAAACTAGGGAGGACGCATTACTCATCTCCCCCTTCAAAGAAGTCAACTGCGCGAGTGATCCAATAAAGTAGTCTAATAAGCCACTTAATTACACCCCAAGCGTTAGGAGTCTTCTTTTTCCGGTTTAACTTGTTTTGCGCCTGCTGTTCGTTGGTTACTTTATCATTTTTCATGACCTGCTCCTTATGTCCACGGTGTGCAAACGATATGTCTGCTCCAACACCATGGCTCGCCCTCATAAGGATGAGATTGAACAGCACCAGCTCCCTGCTCCACGAACCCTTTGTCGCCCAAAGGGTTCGAATACCCATACGCTATACCGCTTGAATCAGAGACTCCTGTCGCTGACAGAGGCGTTGCGCGGGGTAAATGTTAGAAAGCATTAGCTTTCCACGGGCAATAAATACCCAATTGATGGCGATTTATCTCACTAACTAACCAATGATTGAATCATACCAAGTAAACCGTTGTATTTGATCTCTCCTTATATAATTTTTTGTTATTAATCAATATAAATAAATAACAAAAAGAAATATAGCTAATTTTCATCCGTCTCATCACAATAAATATCAACAAATCAAGAATATCGTTTGATTATCTAGTCTTTCCAATTCATTAAAATAAAAACAATGCTTCATCTTCAATTCCCGGCCAAACATCAGCAACCGGATACATGAATTTTTTCCCGTCATAATTTACGGTCGCGCCACGCGCCAGCGCCTCAAGCTCCCATCGCTGAGGGCTGATACCGTTCTGAGCAAGGTCAACGCGGATACGGGTAATTTGCATTCGTTCCGACCTGGTCAGCCTGGCTGATGGCGCTATTTCATGCGGTTTTAACGGGCTTCCGTCTCTTTGCTGACGGTTTGGTGTTCTCAGTCCGTGTTTTAATGCACCCCTGAGCGCCCTCACGACCTCCGGGTCACTCCATTCGATGACACCGTCATCAACCAGATTAAGCACTGCTGCGGCGTGTTCAGAAGGCGTGGGAGCCGGTGACGAAGTATCACCACCGGTGAGCTTTCCACAGTTATTGACAGGACTCCGAGGCGCGGCGATGCCGCTTTTTAAAGTCAAAGGCTCAACGACCGGAACTTTCGGCACAATGCGCCAGTCCGTCGTTCTGGTGATATGAATATGACGCGCGCCGAGATGCGGCGCGTAAATGCCGACCACTCTCTCGACTTCTTCCTCGTACTCGTTAACTTCATCCGACGGACTACGGGCAACCCTGACAGTCTGACAATCGCGCGGAACATTTGCCCCACCCTGCGCGCTGATATACAACGCAAAATCACCACTGTCTGCGGCAGCGCGTGCAGCCTCGACGCGTTCGTCAAACTCATCAGCAATGCTGACGCCGCGAGGCAATTTGCGTAGTTCACGGTAAGCCCCCATTGTCGGCAGGCCAACCGTTTTAAATTGCGGAATGCGCCACGTTGATGCCCATGCGGTAACAGCCGCGGCAGTGTCTTTCAGCGGCCTGCCGGTATCGTTATCGAGCTGACCATCCAGTGCATAGCCATCGATGTTTTTTGAGATGTATTTCGCGATATACCCCGCAGCACCGCCCCGGTTAAGGTGTTTTGCCTGAAAACGGTTTCGCGCAGCTCCTCTTTCGTCGCCATCCTCTTTGAGCGCGTAGCGACGCATGATTTCAATAATCTGGTTACGCTGGCGTGGATTACAAAAAAGCATCATATGCCAGTGCGGCGTTCCGTCGTGGTGTGGTTCAACAACACGCAAACCGTAGGCCTGTAAATCATTATCCTTGAATGCCGTGCGCATCAGGCTCCAGATACGGCAGAGATAACGCTGCGCATCCTTTGGATTAAATGCCTCATCGTTCCAGCCGTGATTTAGCTGGACGGTTTTACTTTCGCCTTTTCTGACCTGACGTGTCGGGTGATACTTTGACGGCGCGGTCAGCGTGATAAACATCCCCACATCACCCTCTGCGGCGGCGTAACGCTCAATACCGGCAATGGTGTTCATCAGCTCCATCCGGCGAATTTCAGGATTAGAAATACTGCCCATCACCTTACTGATAAGGTCGATGCGCTCGCCGGTTTCCCTGTTTTCAAGGTCACACGATTTAAGAAATTCCAGATTTGCCTGGCGGCGTGCACGCACATCACGAATGGCATGTTTACTGGCATAAGGAGAACGGTCTTTATTGACCTCCCCGACAGCAATCAGTAACGCCTCATGCCAGCGCATACGCTGGCCTTTAAGCTGATGAGTCCACCACTCATCGTTAAACAGGCGGGCAATGGCAGAATATGCCTGCCTCGTGGTCATCTGTCCTTTACGGTATTTTTTCCAGTAGAGCGGGGAAATATTGAAAGCACGTGCAGCGCCAGCAACATGACCATAGAGGTGAGCCTGCGCCTCATCCGTAAACAGCGATTCTTTTTCGCCATGTGCATCAACCCAGGCATCGCAGAGTTCCTCATACATCATGAAAAGCTGCGATGAGATACGGGCAGCAAACTTTTTCAGCTCCTTGTCATTCATCCCCGGCAGGCGCGCATAGTGGTCACGCTCTGCCAGAAACAGCAACGACGCGTCGGTGTTCATTTCATGGCGCTGATTAACGCGCTCAATGCGCGGCCATAAACGACGCTGAAAAGTGGATGTGAGGAAATAAAACCCGTGCACCGGGCTTTTATTGCGCCGGATGTAGTCATAGCGTGAAGTAAACAGCGAGCGCAAAAAGTAAGGCAGGCGATTAATCGTGGATAAAACACCTTGCACCTGACGCATCTCGTCACGTGTAAGGGGTCTTTCGCGCCCGACGGCCTCGCGTGGCGCGTTCCATGCATAAGCACCGGTAAACGTCTCACCGGTGCCTGCGGCAAATGCTGACGGAGGGACAAAACGCCCGGAGGCTTTAACGGCCATATGAGCCAAAAGCCTCTGAACAACGCCTGCTGAGTTGCTCAACCTGCGCGTTTAAATCAGCAAAAGACTTTGCGCTTCCGGTCAGAATATCGTGATGCATCAGGCCGGAAACGAGCTGGCTTAATTTCGGGTAATAACCAACCACTGCCAGCCATTCCTGACCGGCGTTTTTACCGCTTTCCGCTCTCTTTTTCTCGTGGAGAATAAACTGAAAGCTGTCACTGGTAACGACATAACGTTCGCCAATTTCAATACGAATACTCATGCCGTTCTCCGGTAATGTTTGTTTTTTGCTTCAAAGACTGACTGACAGGAAACACAACGCGTGGCTGACGGATAAGCCGCACGACGGGCAGCAGGTATTGGCGCGTCACACTCTTCGCAAACCAGCGCAGAAGCACCGCAATGTTTTACCCTTGCCGCGTTAATCTGGCGCTCCAGTAATTCAGCCTGTTGTTCCTGAATAAAATCTACGTTGTCCGGCATTATCAGCTCCTTTTATCGTTAAGTTTCCTGGATACATCAGCGCAATAACTGGCAAGTTCTGTCGTTAATTTTGTCAGTTCATCCACGGAGGAAATTTGCTTGTGGAATACAGCGCGTTTAACAAGTAAATTGACCACATCAGACAGGAGGTTTAATTCATTCTGATAAATCGCGATAACAGATTCAGTTATGTCGCGTTTTTCTTTATCAAGACAAAGTTGAATAAGAGACAAATCACCATTTTCCATAACGGCGATTTTTAAGGCGTTATTCAGTAATACAACTGAATGAGAACAGGACATCAAAGTACCTCCCCGCGAGACAATCCGATATTGTGAAATTTTTCCGACTCCTGACTGAGCAGCTCGACTATCTCCACGCGGGATAACTCCGCCTTTGTGATGTGGCGAATCATGGCGTCAAGATGAGAAGAAAAGCGCGTCGCCGCGTCGGCCTGTGCTTCGGTTCTGGTCTGTTGCAGCAGTAATGCGTATTTACCGCACTGATTTTCAGAAACTGTATGCATGACTTTCTCCAGGCAAAAAGAAGCCCCGCACAATTAAGTGCGTTAAAAACTCTGGTTACTTACTTAATGCAGATATTGCTCTGGTTTTACCGATGTCAGAATTGTCGGTACATACTCAAACAGGCTGAACAATTCACGTAATGCACGGAATAAAGCATCACGCCAGTAACATGATTCTTCATTAATGCGCCAGTAGGGCTGATTGAATTCTTTTTCTGTCAATCCCGCATGCATAAATAAAGTACGACGCTGACTGACTGTTAAAAAACTAATATATGCATACTCACTTGCACCGACCTGACGGCGTTTTGAGAATGCCCCACGCAGTTCATCAATTGCACAAACCAGCCGTTCACGTTCGACGTCGTTCATTTCTTCAAAACGCATCGTTGCGTGACGTTGTTTTAACTGCGCATGAAAGCAAACCGTTAGCCGTTCGCGCTCCATCATCTGATTATAATAATCACATGTCTCCTGCCAGCGAGGGACGGCAAGATGCTTGCCAATTATCCGGCGCATAGCTGCTGGCTGTTTTTCGACGAGATTGAGCGTCATCACTGTCATTTCCAGACCCTCCGGCTTTTCAGAAAGGTCAGAGCCTTCTTTAACGGACTCTGTTTTTTGGTGCGGATAATGATTCCCTTACGCCCCTTACCGTGGGTGATGGTGAAGTCAATCGCCCTAGGGCTTTCGTTACGCAATAACTGAGCAATACAACGAGGCTCGTTCATACGGTTCTCCTTAACGTGGTTCACCGAGACCTAACCACATCAACCAGCCGTCACGAATCTCTTTAGGGCGGCTTTCATAAGCCAGTTTTAGTCCGTTATTCCATGCCGGAAGGTATACCCAATATTCACCTGCACGACCTGAAGCTGATTGTGGATCGGTCATATCAATTACAGGCAGCTTTCCTTTATCGATCATCCGACGAACCGCTCCTGTCGATTTTCCTATTAGTTTTGCGAACTCCTGATAAGGAATCGCATCAGTCATGAGTGTTACTTGCTTGCTCATGTCGTCCCCCAGCCCTCATGAATTGCGTTTAATGCCTTATAATGCCTTTTAGTGCCCACATCCAAGCACTAAACAATCTACATCTAAACTAAATACTATTGAGATCTAAACACCATGTCAAACACGATAAGCGAGAAGATAGTCTTAATGCGAAAATCAGAGTATTTGAGCAGACAACAACTTGCTGATTTAACAGGGGTTCCGTATGGCACGCTGAGTTACTATGAAAGTGGTCGTTCAACACCTCCAACAGATGTCATGATGAACATCCTGCAGACCCCACAATTCACCAAATACACTTTATGGTTCATGACCAATCAGGTCGCTCCTGAGTCCGGGCAAATTGCGCCCGCTCTCGCACACTTTGGGCAAAACGAAACAACGTCGCCCCACTCCGGTCAAAAGACTGGTTAACAATTCATCGTGAATATATTCATCACAAGTGCCTACTATTGGTGGCTAAATTTCAGCCACCACGAAAAAAGCGATTAGTAGTCGCAAAAAAACACACCACTCGGAGGGTTTTCTGATGGCAATCAAAAAACTCGATGATGGTCGATATGAAGTGGACATCCGCCCTACTGGACGTAATGGAAAACGCATCCGTAGGAAGTTTGATAAGAAAAGCGAAGCTGTCGCTTTCGAGAAATACACGTTGTACAACCACCACAATAAAGAATGGCTATCAAAACCAACAGATAAGCGACGTCTGTCGGAGCTGACACAGATCTGGTGGGATTTAAAGGGTAAACACGAAGAGCATGGGAAATCTAATCTTGGAAAAATTGAAATCTTCACAAAAATAACGAATGACCCATGCGCATTTCAAATTACGAAATCGCTTATCAGCCAGTACTGCGCCACCCGAAGAAGTCAGGGTATTAAACCTTCGAGTATCAATCGTGATTTAACATGTATTAGCGGCATGTTTACAGCCCTGATTGAAGCGGAGTTATTCTTTGGTGAGCACCCTATCAGAGGGACAAAAAGGCTTAAGGAGGAAAAACCAGACACAGGCTATCTCACGCAGGAAGAAATTGCCTTACTGCTTGCTGCTCTTGACGGCGACAACAAAAAGATTGCGATTCTTTGCCTGAGTACTGGAGCACGTTGGGGAGAAGCAGCTCGTTTGAAAGCAGAAAATATCATCCATAACCGCGTCACGTTTGTTAAAACGAAAACAAACAAACCACGCACCGTCCCGATCTCAGAGGCTGTTGCCAAAATGATCGCGGATAACAAACGAGGTTTTTTATTCCCTGATGCTGATTACCCTCGCTTCAGACGAACAATGAAAGCAATAAAACCGGATTTGCCAATGGGGCAAGCCACACATGCACTAAGGCACAGCTTTGCCACTCATTTCATGATTAATGGAGGAAGTATTATCACGCTACAACGGATACTAGGTCACACGCGGATTGAGCAAACTATGGTTTACGCTCATTTTGCGCCAGAGTACCTTCAGGACGCCATTTCTCTTAATCCGCTAAGAGGTGGTACTGAGGCCGAGAGTGTCCACACAGTGTCCACAGTAGAGTAACGTTTAAGGGCTTTCAGTGGTAATTTATGCCGCTCAAACCCGCATTGTACCGTTGAAAGCCCCTACTGGTGACACCCTAAATCTCCCTTACACGGGCTTATTTTTTATGCATAAGCCCTATCCCTGGTCACCGTCTTCCATTGACCACATCGATAGAATACTCCTTCATAGCACGATGCCTTTCACTTATCGACATCGTGCTCCCACAGGTTCCGGCTACGCACAGCCAGAACGCGCATGTTTGACGCTTACCAAAAAATGAACCTAAAGCATTGGAATATTTTTGACATCATTTTCTGATGGCTGCATAAAATAAAAATTCTGCTTTAGTTTCATCTATCTGTTTGTCATTATTACTCACATTCAATAATGGTGTTGAAGAATATCCCATCACAGATAAAATAAATATGTGCATGGTAGTCTTGAATCTATTCTCACTCTCCACATTTGAATGTCAGACGAGCGACGCCATGTAATCCTGCACCTTCTGTCTTCAGGTCAACTATCTGCATTTTTTTGCCCTGAGTAACACAGAAATGAGTTGCATCATTTTTTACTATATTTTCTGCACCAGATATTCTACCCCTGGCTAAAGAAGCTTCGGCTTCGGTGTAGTATTGGTTATCCAGTTTACGCTGAATATTACTTTTATATGCAAGGCCAAATTTACCGATACTTGTCTCATCATTATGCACAGCACAACCAGACATAAGAAAAACACTAATTAATGATATAGCAGCTATCTTTTTCACCTTACCTTCCCCCATTAATTACCAACGACATTCTCTAGTGTTTAAATATAATAATGGCATGATTATTATAATAGAATAGGATTATAATAAATGTTCTGTACAACATTTCCTACATAAGTAGGAATTACAGACATGGAGGCCCTTCCGGGCAACCCCATGGGGGACTTTAATATATTTTGAATAGTATATTGAAGATGCCACTGTTTAGTTGAATATTAGGTATATTCTCTTTTTTAAAAATTTATCAGTGGCTACCGTTAATATTCGCTGTCCCCATTGTAAGCTCCTGGTGGTAAGCACTGAATCCCCATACCTGAACTGACTTTTTATCCTCCGACTTTCATCCTGTTCTGACTCCACCTTTTCTTTTCTGCTCTACACTATCTACAGACCAATCATAAAGGCACATACGATCATGGCAGAATTTCCCGCCAGCTTACTGATTCTTAATGGCAAAAGTACTGACAATCTACCCTTGCGCGAAGCAATTATGCTGTTGCGTGAGGAAGGAATGACGATCCATGTGCGGATCACCTGGGAGAAAGGCGATGCTGCACGATTTGTAGAGGAGGCACGGAAGTTGGGCGTCGCAACGGTGATTGCCGGTGGTGGCGATGGCACCATTAATGAAGTTTCTACGGCGTTGATTCAGTGTGAAGGGGATGACATACCCGCGCTGGGAATTTTACCATTAGGAACCGCCAATGATTTTGCCACCAGTGTAGGGATTCCTGAGGCACTGGATAAGGCGCTGAAACTGGCAATTGCCGGTAACGCCATTGCGATAGATATGGCGCAGGTCAACAAACAAACCTGTTTTATTAATATGGCGACAGGCGGATTTGGGACGCGTATTACCACAGAAACGCCGGAAAAATTAAAAGCCGCGCTGGGTGGCGTCTCTTACATCATTCATGGCTTAATGCGCATGGACACTCTGCAACCGGACCGTTGTGAAATCCGCGGTGAAAACTTTCACTGGCAAGGTGACGCCCTGGTCATTGGTATTGGTAACGGGCGTCAGGCCGGTGGCGGTCAACAATTGTGCCCGAACGCATTAATTAACGATGGCTTGCTGCAACTGCGCATTTTTACCGGCGATGAAATTATTCCGACTCTCGTATCAACCTTAAAATCTGACGAAGATAACCCGAATATTATCGAAGGTGCTTCGTCGTGGTTTGATATACAAGCCCCACACGAAATCACTTTTAATCTTGATGGCGAACCGTTGAGTGGGCAAAACTTCCATATTGAAATACTTCCGGCGGCGTTGCGTTGTCGATTACCACCAGATTGTCCATTGTTGCGTTAATCAAACTATTCTCTGTTGAACCAGAGAGAATCCGTAATGCCGGATGCGGTGTAAACACCTCATCCGGCATACAGAACAATACTACACCGTAATTAATTTTACCCGTGTCTTCTGCAATGCCAGTTTATCCACCTCAGACACAGCATCATCGGTAATAATAATGTCAATTTTTTCGATTGGCAGTACCTGATTAAAACCGCGACGGTTAAATTTCGATGAATCGAGAACGGCAATCACTTTATTAGCAGCGGTGACCATCGCACCGCTAACAGAATAACCTTCATTAAAGGTCGTAATACCATTAACCGCATCAATACCATCAGCACCCACAAACATTAAATCGGCATTAATATCCTGCAGAGAACGTTCAGCAATAGATCCATGCATAGATCGCGTTTTATGGCGGACCGTGCCACCGCAGACGACCAGAGTAATGTCTTTATTTTCGGAAAGGGCAAACGCAGCCGGGAGACTGTTGGTAATCACCGTGATATTTTTGGCGGTCATTAATCCTTCGGCGATAAGCATTGTCGTACTTCCGCTGTCGAGAATAACGGTCATCCCTTCGTGGATCATTTTGACTGCCGCCTGCGCTATTCTGTTTTTCGGCGCGCTGGCGAGCTGAAATCGCTCTTTAAACCCGACTTCCTGGGTCTCGGTTTCGCTATTACCGGACATTATTTTCGCCGCACCGCCATGAAAGCGCGTAACCACGCCTTTTTGTTCGAGAAAGCGCAAATCGGCACGGATTGTCGCTTCCGAGGCAGCAAATACTCCCGCCAGATCCTGAACAAGCACGGTTCCCTGTTCATTCACTAATTGGATGATCTTATTCCTTCGCTCGAATGAATTCATCGTCATTTACCCATATTCAATTGTGGCTAGTGTAAACGAAGGGGGACCATTGGTGAATGATCTGTTTTGCACAATACCGGGCCTGCATCACGCTGGCCCGCGGTTTCAGGGAATGAGCAACACTTTGCCCGGCATGGCATTACGAGCGATGTCACGCACCGCCTGGGCGAAGCTTTCAAAGCTTCCACGGTGAGCGATTAATGGCTCCAGGCTTAACTTACGTTCTGTCAGCAACCGGCTCGCCGTTTCCCACTCCTGCCCCGGCCAAGGGCTGGAGTAGTTCATCCAACTGCCGATAACCGTCAGCTCTTTACGCAATATTTTGCCAAACGTTGCAGATGTTAAATGCAGATCCTGATGCAACGTGCCCACCAGCGCCAGTTGGGCATGAGGACCGGCAATCTCTACCGCCAGTTCGACGGTTTGCGGGACGCCAGCCGTCTCGAGGATAAGCTGATTAAAGCGCAGCTCGCGTAAAACGCCCTGTATTTGCGGCGCGCTCATTTCACGGCTGTTAAATGTTTGCATCGCACCGAAAGATTTTGCCAGTGCCAGTTTTTCTGAGCTAATGTCGATAGCCGTCACACTCTTTGCTCCCAGCGCGACAGCGCACTGAATTGCCAGCAGGCCAATGGTTCCGGCACCAATAATAATAACGTTTTTATTCTCACATCCTTGCGCTAAATGAAAAGCATGCAGGCCAACGGTAATCGGTTCAATAAAAGCGCCATCCTCAATAGGCATATCCGCAGGTAGTGCAAAGACATTGTTTCGCTTAACGACAATATATTCGGCAAATCCACCATCACGCCGTGAGCCAATAAAATCATATTTTGCGCACTGGGAATAAAACCCTTTCAGACACTCTGGACAAGTAAAACAGGGTAATAACGGCACACAGGCAACCGCATCGCCGGGGTGTAAATCATCAACACCGGATCCCACCGCATCAATATAGCCACTAAATTCATGGCCTAACGTTATTGGATAATAATGTGCACCATTTTTAAATATCCTGGGTAAATCGGAACCACATAAGCCCGAGCTGGCAATTTTTACCCGCACCTCATCCTGATGTTTAATTTCAGGAATGACGCTTTCTGCTACGCGCACGATACCATCAGTATCATTCACCACTGATTTCATAAAAACTCCTGATTGTTAAGGGGGATAACCTCCCCCTCAGGTAAAAATTATTCTGCGAGAACGACTTTCTCTTGTTTAATAAAGCCTCGAGCTCTACGCCAGGTCATGAAAATACCGGTAAGATAAATTGCGCCGATAACAATGAAACCGGGAATATTTTGCGGGGAGAAAACCTGAATCAGTAACCAGGTAATGGGAGAACCGCCCTGATCCATTGAAGCCACCATACCCCCGGCTTTTAACGCGCCCGCATTAGCCGCCAGTTGGGTGTGCAAACCAATAGTTTGCGTCGCGATCCACAGGGTGATGCTCATAATGATGACACCCGAAATTAAGGTGCGGAACAGATTTCCACGATGCACCGCGACCGCCATCGCCACAAAGAAGCCGATGGTGGCAAGGTCGCCAAACGGCAGCACCTGATTACCCGGCACACAAACAGCAATTAAAATGGTGAGTGGAATAAAAATCAGGCTTGCCGATACCACCGCCGTATGTCCCAGCAGCAACGCCGGATCAAGGCCAATCAGGAACTCCTGACCGCCGAACTTCGCCTGTAAACGACTACGGGCCTGCTTAGCGATGGGCGTTAAACCATCCATGATGGGTTTAATCACCCGTGGCATCAGCAGCATAACTGCCGCCGTTTTTACCGCCAGCTGCAATACACCTTTGACATCGTAACCCGCGAGGATGCCGATAATCAGCCCCATCACAAAACCCACGGTGACCGGTTCGCCAAAAGGGCCAAATTTGCGCTGAATATCATCGGCGCTAAATTTAATTCGGTTAACGCCTGGGATTATCTCGATGATAGCATCGACCAGCACCGCAATCGGCCCCATATACGCCGACGTACCGTGCGGAATAGCAATGCCTTCCAGCTCAAAGAAATTTCGGGTATCGCGGGCAAACCAGTCGCCGAGCTTATAAACAAACGCCGCGTGAATTACCACACCCGCCATCCCTATCATCCATGAACCGGTTGCCAGATGCAGCAACGCGCCGGTGAAGGTCATATGCCAGATATTCCAGATATCAACATTTACCACCCGCGTCATACGGGTCAGTAACATCGCCACGTTAACCAGAATCGCAATCGGAATCGCCACCAGCGCAATTTGCGACGCCCAGGTCATGGGTGAAGAGCCCGGCCAGCCGACATCGACCACATGCAGATTCAGGTCGAAATTTTCCGCCATCGCTTTCGCCGCCGGACCAATGGAATCCAGCATTAAGCCAATCACAAGGCCAATGCCAACAAAGCCAATCCCGATATGCAGACCCGCTTTAAAGCAATCGCCTGCCTTCATGCCTAATATTTTAGAAAAAATAATGATGACAATCGGCAGCATCACCGTAGGGCCGAGGTCGAGAATATAACGCATGACTTCTGAAAACATAGGTCACCCCTGTAAGATAGTCAGAATTTTATTTTGTAATGCTTCGATACCGACACCAGAAACAAAAGGCATGCCGTGAACTAACGGAATATTGCCAAAACTACGATCCACCCTGGCAGTGGTGCATATCAAATGCACGCCATCCATATAGGTTTCTATTTCATTAACCCGACACTGGATTAATTCAACAGGAATATTATGACTCTGACACAACTCTTTAATTTCTTCCGCCGCCATCGTAGAGGTCGCAACCGCGCCTCCGCAAGCGACAATAATCTTGCGTTTCATAAATAGTCCTTTTTATTGTTACAGAGGGATTTATTCGTCTGAATCTAAAACATACTTTGTGAAGTATTCCTTTAACTGGGTTTCAGGAAGAGTGATTAGTGTCTCGACGATCTCGGGCTGTTGTAACTTGCCAAATAAACAGCGTAAAAGTTTCAATTGCTGCTGCGGATTTTCCACAATCAACGCAATAACCAACGATACCGCCACGTCGTTATCATCATCCGCTTGCTGAAAATGAACTTTATTTGTTGGCCTTAACAGATAAATGGCTGACGACTTAGCATGAATCGCCTCACAATGCGGTATTGCAATGGCGTGCTGCTCAAGCATTATCCCGGTAGGGAATTCTGCTTCTCTGGTAATTAATGCCTGTGGCCAGGTATCATGAACCACACCTTTCGCGAGCATCTCATTACCGATATGGGTTAAAACTTCGCTACGATCGACAAAAGAAATTCCGCTACGAACAAACAGGTTAGTCATATATCGTCCTTATTCCGCACAGCCGTAGCGATAGGCGCGCAAAACATCATAAATTTTATCCATAATAAGCTGATGCGGTATTGCTGATAATTCCCCGGACTGAATGCGTTCAAATTGTTTCGGAAGATACTGACTAATCATGCCCAGTGGGATGTCCACGCCTTCCAGATTCACCATCATCGTTTCGACGCTATTTTTAATCCGGCTATGCGGCCAGTAATAACGAATACGATCCGACAAGCTATAACGAATATCCAGTAATGAATCATTAAAACCTGTGCGATAATATTTTTTCCAGTATTGTGGTTCGTCAAGCATCACATCTTCAATCACCGCCAGACAACGGCTACGATTTTCTGGAGCGATGAGTTCCTGCTCAATTTGTGCCAGCGCAAATATCGCCTCACGTAAAGCAAAGGTTAATGCCGGACCGACTTTCAAAATTGCAAAATGATCGCGAACTAATTCCCGATAGGCCGTCTGAGTCTGGTAATCGGTGGAATGCGCTTCATAAACCATTTTGGTTTTTTCTATCCATTGCGCCAACGCCTGAGCTTCTTGCGCCTGATAATGAATAATATTGCTATGGTCAAATTCCACACCCGGCTGCACCACGATGGCAATCACGCGTGTTAACGCCTCTGCCAGACCACGGGCAATAAAGGCCTTTTGATGCGTGCGTAAAGTATTGGCGGCATCTTCAACCTGGGTGATGTGTACTGACTGAATGGCGCTGGCCTCACCGCCCGGAACCGGAACTTCAGTGCCAATGACATAGTTCAGTTGCTCACGCTGGCAATCAGTCGCCACACTTTCCGCCGCCAGACAAAGCACAGCGGCACGTTCAGCAACCGTTTCTGGCGCTAACGGTATGGAATCGTCAGCGCAGGACATTGACGCATCAAGATGAATTTTACTGAAGCCGGCACGAACATATGCCTTTACCAGCTCGACGGATTTTTCCATCGCCGCATCCGCATTTTCTTGCTGCCAGCAGTTTGGTCCCAGATGGTCGCCGCCGAGAATAATACGCTCACGAGCAAATCCGACTTTATCGGCAATCGCAAAAACAAATTCGCGAAAGTCTGCCGGTGTCATTCCGGTATAACCGCCAAATTGATTGACCTGGTTTGACGTTGCTTCAATCAGCACTTTACGCGTGCTGTTGCGATCAAATGCCAGCGCCGCTTCGATAACCAACGGATGTGCAGAACAGACTGAACATATGCCAATATGTTCACCAGCTTTATGCCGGGCAATTAACGTTTTCATGTTTTTTCCTTGTTAAATGGCAGGTGCGTTATGCCCTGCCCTCGCAGCCACAATCGGCAATCACTTTGCTCACCACATCGCGCATTGCAGATTTAGCCGACTGCAAATAATCACGGGGATCGGTCGCTTCGGGGTGCTCGGTCAGGTAATTTTTTAACGCCTGCGAGAAGGCATTTTTCAGCTCCGTTGCAACGTTGATTTTGCATATCCCCAGTTTGATGGTTTGCTGAATATCCTTAGTCGATAATCCTGACGCGCCATGCAGCACCAGCGGTAAATTCACCCACTGGCGAATGTTCTCCAGTCGAGAAAAATCAAGCGCCGGTGCTCTGGCATACATACCGTGAGCCGTGCCGATGGCGACCGCCAGGGAATCAATCCCGGTTGCCTCGGCAAATTCACGCGCCTGAACGGGGTTGGTATAAAAAGCATCGGCTTCATTGACTTGCACATCATCTTCCTGGCCGCCAAGTTGCCCCAGCTCCGCTTCGACGCTGACATCAAAGCGATGGCAAAAATCCACCACCTCTTTGACCCGTGAAATATTTTGCGCAAAAGGCAAATGCGAGGCGTCAATCATGACTGAGCGCACGCCAGAACGAACCTTCTGAGCGATATCGTCAAATTTCGTGTGATGGTCGAGATGAATCGCCAGTGGATGGTGATATTGCTTCGCCATCGCGCTGACCAGCGCCATCAGATTTTCTGTACCGGCATGAGTAAATGTGCCGGGCGTTCCGGCGATGATGACCGGCGCATGCATGCTGGCAGCGGTTTCCACCACCACTTGCATCGTTTCGAGATTGTGAATATTGAATGCCGGAACCGCATAACCGCCGCGCTGCGCGTTGTTCAGCATCTGCTTTGTCGATACCACGTACATTTTCACATCCTGTCGTTTGTTTTCGATTTCAAAACATAATGAAATTATTTGTTTTCAAATGTCGAGATAACGATCACAAAAACGACAATGTGAAAATTAATCAGAATGACAGGCAAAAAAAACGGCCTCCCGGGGGAAGCCGTAACGAAGTGCGCGTGTTTTTATGCCGGATGCAACGTAAACGCCTTTTCCGTCCTACGGGGTGGTGCTGTTCGTATGAGGCGCATCAGGCGATAGTAATTTTGCTATCGAGATAAACGTCCTGCACGGCGTTAATCAGTTTCACGCCGTCAGCCATCGATTTCTTGAACGCCTTACGTCCAAGAATCAGCCCCATTCCGCCTGCGCGTTTGTTGATAACCGCAGTACGCACTGCATCGCTGAGGTCAGTTTCACCGCCTGCAGCACCGCCGGAGTTTATCAACCCGGCCCGGCCCATATAGCAGTTAGCTAACTGATAACGCACCAGGTCAATCGGGTTTTCACTGGTCAGTTTGCTGTAGACTCGATCGTCGGTATAACCGTAATTAATCGCTTTATAGCCGCCGTTATTTTCCGCCATTTTTTGTTTGACGATATCTGCACCTATGGTTGCCGCCAGATGGTTCGCCTGACCAGTCAGGTCGGCGGAAACATGGTAATCAACGCCATCTTTCTTAAAGGCGGAGTTACGCAAATAGGCCCACAGCACTGTCACCATGCCCAGCTCGTGCGCACGTTCAAAAGCCGCAGAAATTTCTTCAATCTGGCGACGTGACTCTTCCGAGCCAAAATAGATAGTCGCACCAACCGCCACCGCGCCCATGTTGAACGCCTGCTCCACGCTGGCATACAGCGTTTGATCGTAGGTATTCGGGTAACTTAGCGTCTCGTTGTGATTAAGTTTGACGAGGAATGGAATGCGATGCGCGTAACGCCGCGATACCGATGCCAGCACGCCGTAAGTTGACGCCACACAGTTACAGCCCGCTTCGATCGCCAGTTCAACAATGTTTTTCGGGTCAAAGTAGAGCGGGTTAGCGGCAAATGAAGCTCCGGCAGAGTGCTCAACGCCCTGGTCAACCGGCAGAATAGAAAGATATCCTGTGCCAGCCAGACGCCCGGTGTTGTACAACGTCTGCATATTACGTAACACCGCTGGCGGGCGATTATTGTCAATCATCACGCGGTCTACGTAGTCATGTCCGGGGAGATAAAGCTGGTCAGAAGGAATAGTCATACAACGGTGCTGTAAAAGGTTGTCGGCGTCTTTGCCAAGCAACTGCGCAATATCTGTCATTACTATGCTCCCGTAAATTCCGATTGGATATCGGCTATGGATTGTCCTGGCCCGCCTTTTGCGGGCAATCATAATCCTGGTCGTTACGGGCGAGTTTTTCCATCTTTTGGATGTTTTTTCAGCGTTTTCTGTTGGCTCGATTCATCAGAAAAAATGTTACCGCGGTCAAGTTTTCACCGCAAAGGTATTTAAAAGGTATTACTAAGTGGTATTGTCATCGCGTACCTTACATTACCTGTCATGAAGGAATTAAAAGATGAAAACAACAGCAAAGCTGTCGTTCATGATGTTTGTTGAATGGTTTATCTGGGGCGCGTGGTTTGTGCCATTGTGGTTGTGGTTAAGTAAAAGCGGTTTTAGTGCCGGAGAAATTGGCTGGTCGTATGCCTGTACCGCCATTGCGGCGATCCTGTCGCCGATTCTGGTTGGCTCCATCACTGACCGCTTTTTCTCGGCGCAGAAAGTGCTGGCGGTATTGATGTTCGCTGGTGCGGTGCTGATGTATTTCGCCGCGCAACAGACCACTTTTGCCGGGTTCTTCCCGTTACTGCTGGCCTACTCGCTAACCTATATGCCGACCATTGCGCTGACTAACAGTATCGCTTTTGCCAACGTGCCGGATGTGGAGCGTGATTTCCCGCGCATTCGTGTGATGGGCACTATCGGCTGGATTGCCTCTGGTCTGGCATGTGGTTTCTTGCCGCAAATGCTGGGGTATGCCGATATCTCACCGACGAACATCCCGCTGCTGATTACTGCCGGAAGTTCTGCTCTGCTTGGTGTGTTTGCATTTTTCCTGCCCGACACACCGCCAAAAAGCACCGGCAAAATGGATATTAAAGTCATGCTCGGCCTGGATGCGCTGATCCTGCTGCGCGATAAGAACTTCCTCGTCTTTTTCTTCTGTTCATTCCTGTTTGCGATGCCACTGGCGTTCTATTACATCTTTGCCAACGGTTATCTGACCGAAGTTGGCATGAAAAACGCCACTGGCTGGATGACGCTCGGCCAGTTCTCTGAAATCTTCTTTATGCTGGCATTGCCGTTTTTCACCAAACGCTTTGGTATCAAAAAGGTATTATTGCTTGGTCTGGTCACCGCCGCGATCCGTTATGGCTTCTTTATTTACGGCAGTGCGGATGAATATTTCACTTACGCTCTCTTGTTCCTCGGCATTTTGCTGCACGGCGTAAGTTACGATTTTTACTACGTTACCGCTTACATCTATGTCGATAAAAAAGCCCCCGTGCATATGCGTACTGCCGCGCAGGGGCTGATCACGCTCTGCTGCCAGGGCTTCGGCAGTTTGCTCGGCTATCGTCTTGGCGGTGTGATGATGGAAAAGATGTTCGCTTATCAGGAACCGGTAAACGGACTGACTTTCAACTGGGCCGGGATGTGGACTTTCGGCGCGGTGATGATTGCCATTATCGCCGTGCTGTTCATGATTTTTTTCCGCGAATCCGACAACGAAATTACGGCTATCAAGGTCGATGATCGCGATATTGCGTTGACACAAGGGGAAGTTAAATGAAAACAGAACGTATTCTCGGTGCTCTTTATGGGCAGGCGTTAGGGGATGCGATGGGGATGCCCTCCGAGCTTTGGCCGCGCAGTCGCGTCAAAGCACACTTTGGCTGGATTGACCGTTTTCTGCCTGGGCCAAAGGAGAATAACGCAGCCTGTTATTTTAACCGCGCCGAATTCACCGACGATACCTCGATGGCGCTGTGTCTGGCGGATGCGTTACTGGAACGTGAAGGCAAGATCGATCCGGATCTGATTGGGCGTAATATTCTCGACTGGGCGCTGCGTTTCGACGCCTTTAACAAAAACGTACTAGGTCCGACCTCGAAGATTGCGCTTAACGCCATTCGCGACGGTAAACCCGTTGCTGAACTGGAAAATAACGGCGTGACCAACGGCGCAGCGATGCGCATCTCGCCATTAGGTTGTTTGCTTCCGGCGCGTGATGTTGATTCCTTTATTGATGATGTGGCGCTGGCCTCCAGCCCGACACATAAATCCGATCTGGCGGTTGCGGGGGCGGTAGTCATCGCATGGGCGATTTCTCGTGCCATTGACGGAGAAAGCTGGTCAGCAATTGTTAATTCACTGCCTTCAATTGCGCGACATGCTCAACAAAAACGCATCACTACCTTCAGCGCCTCACTGGCTGCACGTCTGGAGATTGCGCTGAAAATTGTGCGCAATGCTGACGGCACCGAATCCGCCAGCGAACAGCTTTACCAGGTCGTTGGCGCAGGTACCAGCACTATTGAGTCCGTTCCGTGCGCCATTGCGCTGGTTGAACTGGCACAAACCGACCCGAACCGTTGCGCCGTCCTGTGCGCTAACCTTGGCGGCGACACAGACACCATCGGTGCTATGGCGACGGCAATTTGCGGCGCGTTGCATGGCGTTAACGCTATCGATCCTGCGTTAAAGGCGGAACTGGATGCAGTAAATCAGCTTGATTTCAACCGCTATGCCACGGCGCTGGCGAAGTATCGCCAACAACGGGAGGCGATATGAGCGGCGCTCGATTACACACGCTGCTGCCTGAATTAGCCACGCGTCAGTCGGTGATGGTCGTCGGCGCGGCGGTCATTGATGTGATCGCCGACGCTTATGCCCTCCCCTGGCGTGGGTGCGATATCGAACTGAAACAGCAGAGCGTTAACGTTGGCGGCTGCGCACTGAATATTGCCGTGGCGTTAAAGCGCCTCGGCATCGAAGCGGGTAATGCCTTGCCGCTCGGTCAGGGGGTGTGGGCGGAGATTATTCGCAACCGGATGGCAAAAGAGGACTTAATCAGCCTGATCGATAACGCCGAAGGTGATAACGGCTGGTGTCTGGCGCTGGTTGAGCCTGATGGCGAACGCACTTTTATGTCATTCAGCGGTGTGGAAAATCAGTGGAATCGCCAGTGGCTGGCGCGATTAACCGTTGCGCCTGGCAGCCTGCTCTATTTTTCCGGTTATCAACTGGCCTCGCCCTGCGGCGAATTGTTAGTGGAATGGCTGGAAAAGCTGCAAGACGTGACGCCGTTTATCGATTTTGGCCCACGTATTGGCGATATCCCGGATGCATTACTGGCGCGGATCATGGCCTGTCGACCTTTAGTGTCACTCAATCGTCAAGAGGCTGAGATTGCCGCCGAACGTTTTGCTTTATCCGCAGAGATAACAACACTTGGCAAGCAATGGCAGGAGAAATTTGCCGCGCCGTTGATCGTTCGCCTCGATAAAGAAGGCGCATGGTATTTCAGCAACGACGCTTCTGGCTGCATTCCGGCATTTCCAACGCAAGTTGTAGACACCATTGGGGCGGGCGACAGTCATGCCGGTGGCGTACTTGCCGGGCTGGCCTCTGGTCTGCCACTGGCGGATGCCGTATTACTGGGCAATGCAGTGGCGTCGTGGGTTGTCGGGCATCGGGGCGGTGATTGTGCGCCAACGCGCGAGGAACTACTCCTCGCACACAAAAACGTATAGATCGCTGCGACAGTGGCTGATGCTGTACTCAATAGGCCGTTGCTGTTGGTCAAGCGCCACTTGCTTGATCACCAGCACCGGTATTTTGCTATCTAACTGAATATGTGACTGAAACTCGGCATCCGGCATCCGGGCGCTAACGCGGGAACGCGTACGTTGTGGGTAAATGTGCTGGCTGCGGAAGTAGTCATAAAGAGAAATCCCGATGGCATCAACATCATGAATTAAATGTGCCGGAACCCACGATTCCTCAATCGATACCGCCTCTTCATCGACATAGCGAATACGCTTAAGCAAAAAGACATCACTTCCCGCTTCGACCGCCAGCTGCTGCGCGACTTCTTCGGGACATTTCACGACACGCTTGTTAACCCATAACGTATCGGGCTTTTTCCCGCGCAATACCACCTGCTGAGAAAACCCCCGCGCTTCTTTCAGCGAGTATTCGAAGATGTTGTTGATCTGCGTGCCGTAACCACGCGAACGCGTCACCACGCCCTCTTCTTCCAGCGACTGCATCGCCTTGCGCACCGTAATGCGCGAAACGCCGGTTAACTGACTTAAATCACGCTCACCGGGCAAAATATTGCCATGCTCCAGCACCCCGCTGCGCACGGCATTTTTTACCGTTTCGGCAAACTTAATATAAAGCGGCGTGTTATCCGCCGCTAAAATACGCTCGTTCAGTTGGGCAATCAGCTGGGTATGCGCTTGTTCCATTTGTCTTTTTCCTGCCGGGGAATCTGGTGGGAGTATATCACTGCTTCTTATTTAAGGCGTTTCTTTAATCCCATCAACGAATGCCTGCAACTCCTCCACCGTGCCATTAAACACATTAAAATCCACCGGACCATTAATGCCATCGACCTGTCCACGGTCAGAATGCTGCCAGAAGCGCCAGGCCATGCCGTCATTGTCCGGGCGACGTTGATAATAGTGAGCCACCCACCACGGATATTCATTGAAATAGCCCGCCAGATTGGTGTGATAAAAAACGGCTCCTGAGTAAATAATTGGCTTTTTTCCCGTACGTTTTTCGACCATTTTTAGCCACTGACTTACCCGCTTGCGTAATTCTTTTGCCGATAATTTTCCCCGTTCTTCTACGTCCAGCACGGCAGGGAAATCGCCTTGTGAGAAATCCACCGTTTGCAGAAATAATCTCGCCTGAACTGAAGCAGATACCGACGGGGAAAAATAATGATACGCCCCGCGCAGCAGGCCATTTTCGCGGCTTAGTTGCCAGTTACGCGAAAAATAGGGGTCCACCAGCTTTTCGCCTTCCGTCGCCTTAATAAAGGCAAATTGTAAGCGAATACCGTTATCGCGCATTTTTGCCACCCGCTGCCAGTCGATCCGCTCCTGCCAGCGCGAAACATCTATTCCGTGAATGGTGTAACTGGCAGGAATGCGAATAGCGAAAGATTTAACCGGGCGATAACCGTAGAAGTGAATGTAGTCTTTAATCTGAATTGCTGTCGAATAGAAAAAATTCACCGTCTGACGCGGATAAATTGCAACGATGGAAATTAGCCCAAGAGCGCATAATAAAACGGTGAATTTTTTTCGACTGGTGATTCTCAACTGCATTGGTTTCATCCCTGAATGTCAGCACCAAAGGCTGACAATAACCAAAGCAGCTATAGTACGGTGCTCACCACCAGGCGTGGAAGTGGTGAACCGGACCAATACCGTGACCAACTTCCAGCGTGTCGGCCTGGGCTAATGCCGATGAAAGCCAGCTTTTTGCCTCCTGTACGGTGTCAGCCCAGTTTGTATGGCGCGGGCGTAGTGCAGCCAACGCCGCAGAGAGCGTACAACCAGTGCCGTGAGTGTTTTTGGTCATAATGCGCTGTGCGGTAAACCGTTGTTCACCCTCGCGGGTAAACAGCCAGTCCGGGCTTTGCTCATCATCCAGATGACCACCTTTCATTAGCACTTCGCCACAGCCCATCGCCAACAGCGATCGCCCTTGTTCCAGCATTTCCTGTTCGGTGCGCGCGTGTGGCGCGTCGAGCAAGGCGGCTGCTTCGGGCAAGTTTGGTGTTATTAATGAAACCTGTGGCAATAATCGACTGCGTAGCGTGGCAACTGCCGAAGGTGAAAGCAGCGGGTCGCCGCTTTTTGCCAGCATAACGGTGTCGAGTACCACGTTTTGGATCTGATAACGTTGCAACCGTTCTGCCACCGCTTCAACAATATCGGTTTCCGCCAACATACCGATTTTAGTGGTGTCGATTCGCACATCGCTGAACACCGAATCGAGCTGGGCGGCGACAAAATCAGGCTCAATGCGATACACCGACTGTACGCCACGGGTATTTTGCGCCACTAGTGCAGTAATAACTGAGCAACCATAAGCGCCAAGTGCCGAGAAGGTTTTAAGATCGGCCTGAATCCCCGCACCACCACTCGGATCAGTACCGGCAATCGTCAGAGCGTTAATTCGTTTCATGCCTGCACCTCCTGCGTCAATTGCCAGAGCGCATCAAGGAAATGTGGAACAAAACTGCCTGGCCCCTCGCTTCTGGCAACTGCGCGTTCTCCGGCTTGTTTCATCCAGTGACAGGCAGATGCGATATTTTCCAGCGTATCGCCTGGTAGCGCACAACAGGCAGCGACAACCGCCGATAGTGCACAGCCAGTTCCTACCACTTTGGTCATTAGCGGATCGCCACCGTGAATGCCAACGGTGCGACGACCATCGGTAACATAATCCACCTCGCCAGTGACCACGACGATTGCGCCAGTTTCCCGTGCCAGTGTTTGTGCAGCGGGTATCGCATTAGCTGCGGCGTCAGTGGTATCCACTCCCCGTCCACCATTAGCAACGCCAGCTAATGCCATGATTTCCGAAGCATTACCACGTATGGCGGTTGGCTTATGGGACAGAAGTTCCACACAAAAACGGCGGCGATAATCGAGCGCACCAACCGCAACCGGATCAAGCGTCCAGGGCGTTTGTGATCGTGTTGCTTGCTCAACGGCAGCACTCATCGCTTGCGCTCGTGGCTGCGTCAGTGTGCCAACGTTAATCAGCAACGCACTGGCGATAGCCGCAAAATGACTGGCTTCTTCGGTTTCGATAACCATCGCTGGCGATGCACCGAGCGCCAGCAAGGTATTGGCAGTAAAGGTTTGCACCACATCGTTGGTCATACAGTGCACAAGAGGGGAATGTTGGTGAAAAAGGTGTAACGCGTGCGCAGATTGCGCTGAACTCAGCAGGTCGACTTGCATAGTTTGCTCCTGCCATAACGTGAAGAAGCAATGACCTGGTGGTCCGTGACTTCCCTACGCTGGCATTATCCAGATCAGGTGATACGGGTATTTCTCAGCCTTCACAAAGAAGGGCACCCCGAGTCGTTAGGTTGCGATAATAAATCGCAGAGGAGGATGGTAATGTCCAGCGCACGCGTTGTAAACGGGGAAAAACGGCAGTTTTACAATCGCGTTAATAAATTATTTGATATAAGAATCCAGCACCTTCAGAACGACATCCAGATCTTCTTCTCGTTTTAGCTCATCCCCCTGGTGAACGATGTGTTCCGTCAGATGACCTTTTATCACTTCCCGCATCAGACCGTTTACCGCGCCACGGATAGCAGCAATCTGTTGTAAAACTGCAGCGCATTCATGCGGTTCGTCGAGCATTTTCTTGAGCGCCACGACCTGGCCCTGAATCTTACTGGCACGCGCTTTCAGTTTCTGTTTATCACGGATTGTATGAGACATGGCAACACCTGGTTAACAAGAATATGAAAAATCATAGCACTATTAATCTACTGGGGGGTAGTATCAGGTACTGGGGGGGAGTAGAATCAGATTGCCGAATTAATACTAAGAATTATTATCATGACCGAATTTACAACACTTCTTCAGCAAGGAAACGCCTGGTTCTTCATCCCCAGCGCCATCTTACTTGGTGCGCTTCATGGCCTGGAACCGGGGCACTCAAAAACGATGATGGCGGCGTTTATCATCGCCATCAAAGGCACCATTAAACAGGCGGTGATGCTCGGACTGGCAGCAACTATTTCGCATACCGCAGTGGTCTGGTTAATTGCCTTTGGCGGGATGGTGATCAGCAAACGCTTTACTGCTCAATCAGCAGAACCGTGGCTCCAGTTGATTTCCGCAGTGATCATTATTAGCACCGCGTTCTGGATGTTCTGGCGTACCTGGCGCGGCGAACGCAACTGGCTGGAGAATATGCACGAGCATGATCATGAGCATCATCACCACGATCACGAAGATCACCACGACCATGGACATCATCACCATCACGAACATGGCGAGTATCAGGATGCCCATGCACGAGCCCATGCCAATGACATTAAACGACGCTTTGATGGTAGAGAGGTCACCAACTGGCAAATTTTGCTATTTGGCTTAACCGGTGGCCTTATCCCCTGCCCGGCAGCAATTACCGTGCTGTTGATTTGCATTCAGTTGAAAGCCCTGACACTGGGCGCAACACTGGTCGTCAGTTTCAGCCTCGGCCTGGCGTTAACGCTTGTCACCGTAGGCGTTGGCGCAGCAATCAGCGTTCAGCAGGTCGCAAAACGCTGGAGCGGATTTAACACTCTCGCTAAACGCGCTCCCTATTTTTCCAGTCTGTTGATTGGCTTAGTTGGTGTGTATATGGGCGTACATGGCTTCATGGGCATAATGCGATAACTCAATCCTTTAGGCTTGCATGTTATCTTCAGCCCAGGATGATTCTTAAATCAGCTATTTCCGCTGACTCTCTGCTCGCTAAGGATGCTTTTAGGGCATCCTTTCATTTACACTTTTTACGAAATCATGGGATCACTAACAAAATATCGCTTGTCAGTTATATTGTATGGCAGGAAAGATATGCGACTGATATTACAGATCCCCAAAGTGGAGAGTTTATGACCATTAAAAATAAGATGTTGCTGGGTGCGCTTTTGCTGGTTACCAGTGCCGCCTGGGCCGCACCAGCCACCGCGGGTTCGACCAATACCTCGGGAATTTCTAAGTATGAGTTAAGCAGTTTCATTGCTGACTTTAAGCATTTCAAACCAGGTGACACCGTCCCAGAGATGTACCGCACCGATGAGTACAACATTAAGCAGTGGCAGTTACGTAACCTGCCCGCGCCTGATGCCGGGACGCACTGGACCTATATGGGTGGCGCGTACGTGTTGATCAGCGACACCGACGGTAAAATCATTAAAGCCTACGACGGTGAGATTTTTTATCATCGCTAAAAAAAAGCCCCCTCGGAGAGAGGGGGGAATGCAGACACCTTAATATTTTTATTATTAGCCACTTGCTCGTCTTGCTTGTTATTAGTCGTATTTCACGTTGATTAATGCGGTTGCCTCCAGTGCGCCAGATTTAACTTTGTTTGTATCGTAGACGTAGTAACTGGCCGTTATCGGAATTGAAACCGTTGTATCTGTAAGTTTTGACTTTGCCGCAATTTCTTTTAAATTTGTATATCCTTTACTGCTGTTAGTGATATTTAAAAGTGTGACTGGCGTACCATTACTTTCAAGAATAAATCCTACGCCATTATCTTCCGCACCTTTCAGGATCGTGTTGCTGTTGGTTAACAAGTCAGAACTTGATAAATACACCTGCATTTTCCGTGATGTTTGATTTTGTTGACCTAATAAATTTTTACAACGCAGAATAATATCCCCTTTTTTACTATTTATTGTTGTTTTGTTACCTGTGGCTGGTAATTGTGAAACGGGAATACTCTCTAACGTAATTAATAAATCGTCCGGTTTGCAGGTTGTGGTTATCGGGTTGTATGACAATGTCAGATTAAAGGAATAGACACCTGCATTTTGTGCCAATGCATTTCTGTAGCTATTTACACATGCATCCCATGACTTACCACCTAATAAACACAGTAGAAATTGTACTGCGGCACTCCCGCGTGTCGATGATGAAGCACTGGATAATGTCGCAACTCCATTAATCATCACTGAACCACCGCCCCCCGCAGAAACATTTACTTTTGCATTACTGGCCGCAGGTGTCACCGTCACCGAATAACCACTGGTGAAACTGGTCTGATTATTTGACAACGTAATGTTGTTTTTATTGGTCCATTCAAAATGTAAATTTAATTTAATGGTATCGTTATAAAGTCCAACAATAATATCCGACGGGCTCATAGGTGTGATAGTATTTGTACTCACGCATGACGAATCATTAAAATTATGCTCATATGTCGCTATTTGTGTTTGAGTAAGTGCAAAATCCCCCTGAACAACCAAATTGTGCTGAACAGATAACTCACTATAACATGCCGCATAGCTCACAGGCATAACCATCATCATTACTATAAATAGCATTATGCGAATTTCCATAGAACCACCTGACTATTACTGGCAAATATAATTTTTACTTTCATCAATCTCTTTACCGAAGGTGATTGTGCATGAAAGCCCTTGTTGCTTATCAATTGCCACATTAACCGATGGCGGTACTTCATTGGTGCGAATAAATAACTGGCTTCCCTGGCCGACAACACCAATATTATGACCATGGATATCATTGACTTCATAACCAAACGTTAATGGTTGCCCATCCGCTCTTAATGCTTTTATAAACCATGGCTTGCGCTGATCGGTATCAAAATTAACCAGTACAACCGCGCCGCGATAAGGGGCGGCAATTTTCCGGTTGCCACGTAATTCTGCTTCGCTATCGCTTTGTGACACATCCAACATCAGGTAATTTTCCCGATAAGGTGTCATTCCGTCGTATACCACCACTCCATTACGGTTTGTTGTGCGATATTTTTGCCCATTGACATAAGCATCTTTAATTCCTGGCGCATTCATCACAGCAAACGTTTCAGAAAGACGGTTTGCCAGATTAACGCCACCCGACCAGGCGACAATGCCCCCTGAAACACTGGCTCCAGCCTGTCGATAAGCACTCGACTGACTATAACTGCCATTCACTGTCGCAACCGGCGCGTTCCAGGTTAAATTCGCCCCAGCTGTCGTTTCATTTCCCTGATACTGATAACTCAGGTTGACCCCATAGTTAAACTGATCCCGGCTTCCAACGGTTCCTGATAATCCCGTATTATTTGAGGCAACCCCCTGATCATCAAACGTCGTTGAGTTAGACATATATATTTGCCGACGAGGCGTCGTAACGTCATCACCCCAATCAAAGGGAATCGATATAAAAATATTAAAACGTTTCTCTTCATGATGATTCTCGTCATAAGCATGGCTTGCCGCGAGGGTATAGCTTATCCTTCGCAGGTTGTTGGAATAACTCAACTGATAATCCTTACTGCTGCCGCTACGCCCCCAGTAATCTCGCCATAACGTACTTAAGGACACAGAACCCCAGCCTTCTGGCAATGACTGACTCATATTGGCAGAGAAGCTATTTTTACGGCCAAAATCGTTCTGGTAATAATCGGCAATGTCATAGATATCGTTTTCATCACGGCGATAATTATCTTTATTGTTTGCCCATACGTGATCATTAAATGTCCGATAATCACGCGACGAATAACGCCAGGCCGCCAGACCAAAACGTGTCGACGTTTGGCTCACAAATTTGTTGTAGGCAATTTGATAACTTTGCCCGTCAAACACATCGCCGTTGTCTTGTTTACTATGCGACTTCGTGGCATCGACGGAAATGGCACCAATGCGTGTATTCCAGCCAGTCCCCAAAGTGAACGCGTAATAATTATTCGCGACCATCGAGCCACCATACAGCGTTAATAAGTTATTAAAACCATACTGATGACCCGCCTGGACAAAATCACTTTGTTTGCTCGCCCCTTCAATATGGCTACGACCCGCCGCAAAATCATATTTCGACACGCCGGGTTGCAGCATATTTGGTACCGCTGCATAAGGCACCAGATAGGTGGTTACCGAACCGTCCGCCTCTTTCACGCTGACATCAAGATCCGCTCCACCACCGGCCAACTGCAAATCTGTAATCGCAAACGGGCCAGGAGGAACCTCTTTCTGATAAACCACAAAACCATTCTGTTCAATAGTTACCAGCGCGTTACTCTGAGCAATCCCCTGCACCCGTGGCGTAAAATTTTGTTTCGAGTTAGGCAACATCTGCATATCACGAAACAACCGCACACCGCTGAAGCGAACAGAATCAAAAATATCGCTTGATGTGTACATATCACCCACACGAAGCGTGCCGAGAAGTTGGGCAAATCCACGTTCCAGATACAGGGTATTGCTTTTCCACCCCCCTGGATTGTTATTTGTTTTACTGAAACTGGCATCAGAATGCAGTTGCCACCCCAATAAATTTAACCCGCTGTTAAAACGTACATATGTACTCTTGCTATTACCGGACGCTTTATAATCGCTGTAATACTGACTCACATAATAAGAGGTATAAAACGCATTAATACCCCGCTCCCAGTTTTCTGGTGGAACATAGCCACTTTCCAGCTCTTCCACCCAGGCCTGCGGGACACTGAAATCGAGACGAAAAACTCCGATATCCCAGGTATAGCTCCCGCCCTGAATAAGTTGCTTAAATGTTAAACATTGCTTACCGCTGGCAAAGTTATCGGTATTAATGCCTAACCGCTTGATCATTTCCCTTGATAAACATGTTTCTTGCGGGTTGTCTTTAACAATGATCTCATATTTCCCACGCCATTGCTTATTGACATAAATATCGATGTCATACTGCCCCGGCAAGGGCTGATTATCTTCAAGACGAATATTTGAAACCTGCTGGTCTTTCATTCCACCTATCATGAAATGGGTATCAAAGGTTTCTTCAGCTGCATAAGCTTCAATGCCGATCAATAACGCTACGATTGCTGATGCAAGTGGGGTCATTCTCAACATAGGCAGCTCCTGCAATTAAATTTTGTCACTAATATAATTGCCATGGTCATCGATAATGGTCAGATGCCAGTTATTTGCATTATTACTTTTGACATTAACACTCTGACTTTCTAAGGGGGCAATCATAATAGTTTCATAATTGACTTTGACATTATTAGCTTTGACATCCGAAATCGTCACCCAATTAGCTGAGTCATTTTTTATCACCAATCCATTGCCACTGCGATTTACCAGTAACTTTTTAAAGGTCACTTTATTTACCGGAGCAATACCCGCTGGCCGGTAAAACAACTTAATTCTGTTTTGCATCGCAAACTTCAGTGCATTCTTACCTTCTTGTTCTGGACTATTTGGTGGAATATCCAGAACATTCAGATAAAAAATACTCTCTTTATTAGTGGGTAGTTTATTCGGCATAATTTTAATTTTTACTTGCTGCCCGGAATTTGCCCCTATTTTTGCCACTGGTGGCGTTAACATGAAAGGAACCTGAATTTTTTCTGGTGGTAATGACGTATCGCCATCATCAATCCACGCCTGCATCAGCGAAGAACGGTTTCCCTGGTTCATCAACTGCACCATCACTTCTTTGTGCTCTGCCGGGTAAATAATACGCGTCCCGTAGATAACAATACCGGCATGTGCAGGAAGGACCATAGAAGAAATGAGTAAAGCTAATAATCCTTTCATCTTAATGCCTCTTAAATTAAAAGGCCGCCATGGAGATAGCGGCCATGTTAATTACCTGAAGAATCTTGCAATTTTATTTATTAATCCTGCGCCACACGCATAATCAGGGAAGATAACACATCACCTGAATTCACTGAGTTATCTGTCAGTTTCAGGTATTTTGCTTTAAACGGAATGGCATATTGACCGTCCGCTGTTTTATAACTCTCGATGTTGAAAGGTGCAGAAACATCCAGGACATCGCTGTTATCACCTAAATAGAGATAATAACCCACGGTATCGTTGCTACTGGCTATCGCCTTATCGTTTCCGGTTATTTTATCGTTGGTAATCAACGAGAGTTTTACACCAGCAACTTCTTTCGGACAGCTAATTTTTAACATGCTGCTGGTTACACCGACTGCACCATCATAGGTCGAGTATTTAGCTTTACCTTCAAAGACCGTAGTTGGTACAGTTGGCATATTAATACTTACTGAATCGCCACCTGCTTCGAATTTACACGGAGATTCTGCAATATTCCCTTTAATGGTTAATGTTCCGGTATCAACGTCTGCGGCAAATACCCCAGCGCTCATAAAAAAAGAAGAAAAAACAGCGGCAGCAATAATTGAACGTTTCATAATATGCTCCTTAATAAAATCTATTTTTGGTTGTTAAGAGTCTGTATCTCTTGGAAACAAATTTCTCACACCAAAAAAGTTGCCGCAATGTAAACACATTGTTTTATTGATTTAAAGCAAATTAACTATTGCAATACTGTCTCTTATACACATCTCCGAGCCCACGAGACGTAGAGGAATCTCGTA
>ERZ1027096.20-NODE-20-length-85221-cov-9.459890_pt1 | contig 85221 bp, 75 predicted proteins | sample MGYA00519278_ERZ1027096 | MGnify/ENA primary metagenome ERZ1027096 (study PRJEB26926, sample SAMN06164649) | human gut metagenome | biome: ENVO:00009003; feature: ENVO:2100002; material: ENVO:00002003 | host: Homo sapiens | place: USA | collected 2012 ...
CCTCTACGTCTCGTGGGCTCGGAGATGTGTATAAGAGACAGCCATTGCTGAAGATATCGGGTTTATCAATGAGCTGGGCTATCAAATTATTAAAACCGCGATGGGTGAATTCAGACATTTTAGCGAGCGTGCGGTCCTGAAGGACGGTTTCTTACTGCATATTAATGTTTCGCCCTGGCAGTTAAACGAACCACACTTTCATGAGCGTTTTACTACCATCATGAAAGAAAATGGCCTGAAGGCGAACAGCCTTTGTGTTGAGATCACTGAAACCGTGATCGAGCGAATTAATGAACATTTCTATCTCAATATTGAACAACTGCGTAAACAAGGGGTACGGGTATCGATTGATGACTTTGGCACCGGTTTGTCAAACCTGAAACGTTTTTATGAAATGAATCCAGACAGTATAAAGGTGGATTCGCAATTTACCGGCGATATTTTCGGTACTGCAGGAAAAATTGTGCGCATTATTTTCGATCTGGCACGCTATAACCGGATCCCGGTGATTGCGGAAGGCGTAGAGAGCGAAGACGTTGCGCGTGAATTAATCAAATTAGGATGTGTTCAGGCTCAGGGGTATCTGTACCAGAAACCCATGCCATTCTCCGCCTGGGATAAAAGTGGAAAATTAGTAAAAGAGTAGTTTACGTATGTCCAGAATCAATAAATTCGTACTTACAGTCAGTCTGCTGATTTTTATCATGATTTCAGCAGTTGCCTGCGGGATCTACACTCAAATGGTAAAGGAACGGGTGTATGGCCTGAAACAGTCCGTTATTGATACTGCTTTTGCGGTGGCAAATATTGCTGAATATCGGCGTAGTGTGGCAATTGATCTGATCAACACGCTAAACCCTACGGAGGAACAGCTGTTGGTTGGCTTACGCACAGCTTACGCCGACTCGGTTTCACCCTCTTATTTGTACGATGTCGGTCCTTATCTGATTTCCAGTGACGAATGTATTCAGGTAAAGGAGTTCGAGAAAAATTATTGTGCAGATATTATGCAGGTTGTTAAGTATCGACATGTCAAAAATACAGGGTTTATCTCTTTTGATGGTAAAACCTTCGTCTATTACCTCTATCCGGTAACTCACAATCGTAGTCTGATATTTTTGCTTGGTCTGGAACGTTTTTCTTTACTGTCAAAATCGCTGGCGATGGATAGCGAGAACCTGATGTTCTCCCTGTTCAAGAACGGTAAATCGGTGACCGGTGATGAATATAACGCTAAAAACGCCATCTTCACCGTTTCGGAAGCAATGGAGCACTTCTCCTATTTGCCGACCGGGTTGTACGTATTTGCTTATAAAAAAGACGTTTATTTTCAGGTATGTACATTGATTATTTTCTTTGCCGCATTGGTGGCAGTGATATCGGGTGCCAGTTGCCTCTATCTGGTACGCAGAGTGATTAATCGTGGTATTGTGGAGAAAGAAGCCATTATTAATAACCATTTTGAACGCGTACTGGATGGCGGGCTTTTCTTTTCGGCTGCCGATGTCAAAAAACTCTACAGTATGTATAACTCGGCATTCCTGGACGATCTGACCAAAGCGATGGGCAGAAAATCTTTTGACGAAGATTTAAAAGCGCTGCCGGAAAAAGGCGGTTATTTGTGCCTGTTTGACGTCGATAAATTCAAAAACATTAACGACACCTTCGGTCATTTGCTGGGCGATGAAGTGTTGATGAAAGTGGTGAAAATCCTTAAATCACAGATCCCGGTAGATAAAGGTAAAGTTTACCGCTTCGGAGGTGACGAATTTGCGGTGATTTATACTGGCGGCACGCTGGAAGAGTTGCTATCGATTCTAAAAGAAATCGTTCATTTCCAGGTGGGAAGCATTAATTTAAGCACCAGTATCGGTGTAGCGCATTCAAATGAATGTACTACCGTTGAACGTTTGAAAATGCTGGCGGATGAGCGGCTGTATAAGAGTAAGAAAAACGGCAGGGCGCAGATTAGCTGGCAGTAATCATTATTCGCAGGCCGGACAAATGATTTTGCCCGGCCTGAATTAATTAAACCCGGCTACCCCACAAATCGTACTCATCGGCGTGCTCGACTTTCACTCGCAGGATATCACCCGGCTTAACGTTGGTTTCACCATTGAGATAAACCGCGCCGTCGATTTCCGGTGCATCTGCCATGCTGCGACCAATCGCGCCTTCTTCGTCCACTTCGTCGATAATCACCAGAATTTCACGGCCCACTTTCTCTTGCAGGCGCTCGGCGGAAATTTGCTGCTGCAACTGCATGAAACGGTTCCAGCGTTCTTCTTTCACTTCTTCCGGAACCTGGTCAGGCAGGGCATTGGCGTCTGCACCTTCAACCGGGCTGTATTTAAAGCAGCCAACGCGATCCAGACGTGCTTCTTTCAGGAAGTCGAGTAGCATCTGGAAATCTTCTTCCGTCTCGCCAGGGAAGCCAACAATAAAGGTTGAGCGTAGGGTCAGTTCCGGGCAGATTTTGCGCCACTGTTTGATGCGCGCCAGTTGGCGATCTACAGAACCCGGACGTTTCATCAGTTTGAGAATGCGCGGGCTGGCGTGCTGCAACGGAATGTCCAGATACGGCAGGATTTTGCCCTCTGCCATCAGTGGGATGACGTCGTCCACATGCGGATAAGGGTAAACGTAGTGCAGACGTGTCCAGATCCCCAGTTTCGATAACTGTTCGCACAGGCTGACCATGCTGGTTTTTACCGGCTCGCCGTTGTGGAAGCCAGTACGATGTTTAACATCGACGCCATACGCGGAAGTATCCTGCGAGATCACCAGAATTTCTTTAACGCCCGCATCAACCAGACGTTTCGCTTCACTTAACACTTCGCCAATCGGACGGCTCACCAGATCGCCGCGCATAGACGGAATAATGCAGAAGGTGCAGCGGTGATTACAGCCTTCAGAAATTTTCAGATAGGCATAATGACGCGGCGTCAGTTTCACACCTTGTTCTGGCACCAGGCTCAGGAATGGGTTGTGTTTCGGTTTTGGCACGTAGTGATGAACGTGCTCCAGAACCTGCTCATAGCTATGAGGCCCGGTGATTTCCAGCACTTTCGGGTGGACTTCGCGGATCTGATCTTCTTTTGCCCCCAGACAACCGGTCACAATTACCTTGCCGTTTTCATTCAACGCTTCACCAATGGCTTCCAGTGATTCTTGTACCGCGCTGTCAATAAAGCCGCAGGTGTTGACGATCACCATGTCCGCATCATCATAGCTCGGTACCACGTCATAACCTTCAGTGCGTAGTTCGGTGAGAATACGCTCTGAATCGACAAGGTTTTTCGGACAGCCAAGGGAAACAAAGCCGATTTTCGGCTGGGGAGTTACTTTGCTCATAGCTTAAAAAATATTCAGTTACAGGAAAGGTCAGGGCAGGGATTCTACAGAGTTCTGGATAAAATTTGTATCGCAATCTCATTCGCTGGCGGAGTTGAAGGAAATGTAAATTTTGTTAATTCGGCGTGAAGAATTGATCCTGGACAGCATTTTGCTCAAAAAACAGCCATACTATTTAATTGCAACAAGGCTGGAAAGAGGAGGATCGAAGTATGTTCGTTGACAGACAGCGAATCGATCTGCTGAACCGGTTGATCGACGCACGCGTTGACCTCGCCGCATACGTGCAACTGAGGAAGGCAAAAGGATACATGTCCGTCAGCGAAAGCAATCATCTACGAGATAACTTTTTTAAACTGAATCGCGAACTGCACGATAAATCGCTGCGGTTGAATCTTCATCTGGATCAGGAAGAGTGGAGTGCTCTTCATCATGCTGAAGAAGCATTAGCGACAGCCGCAGTATGTTTGATGAGTGGGCACCATGATTGCCCGACTGTTATTACCGTCAACGCCGATAAGCTTGAAAATTGTCTGATGAGCTTAACGCTGAGTATCCAGAGCCTGCAGAAGCACGCCATGCTTGAGAAGGCCTGAAAACTAAGGGGGAGAAAGCGTCTCCCCCTTCATGTTTAAGTTTTTGTAAAAATGAATTTGTTATCTCCTCCACTGACTACGCTTTAAGCCAGAGTCAATCCGGAGGCGTTATGCATCGACAATCCTTTTTCCTTGTGCCCCTTATTTGTCTTTCTTCCGCTCTCTGGGCAGCTCCTGCAACGGTAAATGTCGAAGTACTGCAAGACAAACTCGACCATCCCTGGGCGCTGGCCTTTTTACCCGATAATCACGGTATGTTAATCACTCTGCGCGGCGGCGAGTTGCGTCACTGGCAAGCAGGAAAAGGATTATCTGCGCCGCTTTCCGGAGTGCCGGACGTTTGGGCGCACGGGCAGGGCGGTCTGCTGGACGTGGTTTTAGCGCCCGATTTTGCTCAGTCGCGCCGCATCTGGTTAAGTTATTCCGAAGTTGGCGATGATGGCAAAGCCGGAACTGCTGTGGGTTATGGCCGCTTAAGTGATGATCTCTCAAAAGTGACCGACTTCCGCACCGTCTTTCGTCAGATGCCAAAACTGTCTACCGGCAACCATTTTGGCGGGCGGATGGTATTCGACGGTAAAGGTTATCTTTTTATTGCTCTGGGCGAAAACAATCAGCGCCCGACGGCGCAGGATCTGGATAAATTACAGGGCAAACTGGTGCGTCTGACCGACCTGGGAGAAATCCCGGATGATAATCCTTTTATAAAGGAATCCGGTGTGCGCGCCGAGATCTGGTCTTATGGCATTCGTAATCCGCAAGGAATGGCGATGAATCCGTGGAGTAATGCACTATGGCTGAATGAACATGGCCCGCGCGGTGGTGATGAAATTAATATTCCGCAAAAAGGCAAAAACTACGGCTGGCCGCTGGCAACCTGGGGAATCAACTATTCGGGCTTTAAGATACCGGAAGCGAAAGGGGAGATCGTCGCCGGGACCGAGCAACCTGTTTTTTACTGGAAAGATTCGCCCGCCGTGAGCGGCATGGCCTTCTATAACAGCGACAAATTCCCCCAGTGGCAGCAAAAATTATTTATTGGCGCGCTGAAAGATAAAGATGTCATTGTGATGAGCGTCAACGGCGACAAAGTGACAGAAGATGGCCGTATTTTAACGGACAGAGGGCAGCGAATTCGTGATGTTCGCACTGGACCCGACGGTTATTTATACGTTCTCACCGACGAGTCCAGTGGGGAATTACTTAAAGTTAGCCCACGCAATTAGCTAACGGGAATCATCACCACTTTGCGCACTGCGGGGCGTTCAGTGAGTTGCTGATACCAGCGTTGCAGATTTGGACGCGGTGTCCAGGTCAGGCCAACGTTAAACAAATTGTAGATGAACGGTGCGATAGCGATATCGCCCACACCAAACTCGTCGCCTGAGAACCATTTTACTTTTGCCAGTTCCGCATCGAGCAGGGCAAACAGGGCGTCGCACTCTTTGCAACTGGCATCAATGGCGGCCTGATCGCGCTCTTCCGGTGGTGTTCTGACTAATCCCATCAGGATCCCGCGATGAGCATTACTGAGCGTCTGGTTTGCCCAGTCCATCCATTTTTCTGCTTCCGCACGACGTGCCGGTGAGTCGATCCACAGGCGTTTTTGCCCGTACTGTGCCGCCAGATAGCGGACAATGGCGTTTGATTCCCAAAGAATGAGATCACTTTCGTCGTCACGCAACAACGGCACCAGCCCGTTAGGGTTCATCGCCAGAAAATCAGCATCGTGATTTATCCCAAACTCACGGCCCGCGAGAATTTGCTCATAAGGTAGTTCCAGTTCTTCGAGCGTCAGCAATACTTTTTTTACGTTGGTTGAATTATTCCGACCCCACAGCGTAATCATACTCACCCCTTTTCCGACAGGCAGCCACAGGCTGAACAGGACTCCGATGGTGAAGTAAAGTTAACTTTTAAGCAACAGCTGGCAAAAAAATGACACCAGAAGCAGCGAAGCGGCAGGATATTGCATAAACTTTAAAAACTTTACCAACTTACGGTTTCTTTAAGTTTGTGTGTGCGTTATTAATCACCGAACTTATCATACGGCGATATAACGTATTTTTTTGAATGGATACTCGGGTGGCATTTATGACGCAATACTCCTCTCTCCTTCGTGGTCTTGCAGCGGGTTCTGCATTTTTATTCCTTTTTGCCCCAACGGCATTCGCGGCGGAACAAACCGTTGAAGCGCCGAGCGTGGATGCGCGTGCATGGATTTTAATGGATTACGCCAGCGGTAAAGTGCTGGCAGAAGGCAATGCGGATGAGAAACTGGATCCCGCGAGCCTGACTAAAATTATGACCAGCTATGTGGTTGGGCAGGCGCTTAAGGCCGATAAGATTAAACTCACCGATATGGTGACGGTCGGTAAAGATGCCTGGGCGACGGGAAATCCGGCACTGCGTGGTTCATCGGTAATGTTCCTCAAACCGGGCGATCAGGTTTCGGTGGCAGACTTGAACAAAGGTGTGATTATCCAGTCCGGTAATGACGCCTGTATTGCGCTGGCTGATTACGTTGCCGGGAGCCAGGAGTCATTTATTGGTTTGATGAATGGTTATGCCAAAAAACTGGGTCTGACCAACACTACCTTCCAGACGGTGCACGGCCTGGATGCGCCGGGGCAGTTCAGTACCGCGCGCGATATGGCATTGCTGGGTAAAGCATTGATCCACGATGTGCCGGAAGAGTACGCCATTCATAAAGAGAAAGAGTTCACCTTCAACAAAATTCGTCAGCCTAACCGTAATCGTCTGCTGTGGAGCAGCAATCTGAATGTTGATGGCATGAAGACAGGAACCACGGCAGGCGCGGGATATAATCTGGTTGCTTCGGCTACCCAGGGCGATATGCGTTTAATCTCCGTAGTGCTGGGGGCGAAAACTGACCGTATCCGTTTTAATGAGTCTGAGAAATTATTGACCTGGGGCTTCCGTTTCTTTGAAACCGTGACGCCAATTAAACCTGATGCCACATTTGTGACTCAGCGCGTCTGGTTTGGTGATAAGAGCGAAGTGAATCTCGGGGCAGGCGAAGCGGGCTCAGTGACCATACCGCGTGGGCAGCTGAAAAACCTGAAGGCGAGTTATACGTTAACGGAACCGCAGCTTACCGCACCGCTGAAAAAAGGTCAGGTTGTCGGCACCATTGATTTCCAGCTTAACGGTAAATCCATTGAGCAGCGTCCGCTGATCGTGATGGAAAATGTGGAAGAGGGCGGATTCTTTGGTCGGATGTGGGATTTCGTGATGATGAAATTCCATCAGTGGTTCGGCAGCTGGTTCTCTTAATCTTCTGATAACCGGATGGCGCGAAACGTCATCCGGTTATACGTCATTAATACATCAACTTAATACGCTGCGTCTGCGCGTACTTCACATACTCATCTTCCGGGCAACAATCGCTCACAACAATATCAAAGCGTTTCAGGTCACCCATGCGCGCCGGACGCACCTTGCCAAATTTACTGTGGTCGACAACCAGCACATGCTTTTGCGCCATCGACATGGCCCAGTGTTTTACCGGCAACTCTTCAAGATTAAAGCAGGTAGCGCCTTTACTGACATGCACGCCCGCAGCGGAATAAAAAGCGATATCCGGGCAAAAATTATTCAGCGTTTGCTGAAAATCGATGGGTTTGAAAATGGCGTTGCTGGCGTGAAATTCACCACCGCAAAGAAACGCGCGGCAATGGGGTTTCTCTTTCAGCGCCAGAAAAGTATTTAGCGAATAACAAACGGCGGTAAAAGGGATTTCATTATCAATTGCTTCAATAATCCACGGCGTGGTGGTGCCACAGTCAAAAAAGAGGGTCTGATCGGGTTCTATCAGCGTCGCAGCCAGTTTTGCCGCCCGGCGTTTTTCTTCCACCAGGCGAGATTTTTGATCGCTTAACAGGTAATGGCTGGCGCTGCGTGGTTCCAGAACAATATAGCCGCCGAGCAAAACGACGGGCGCACTGTGGTTGTTCAGATCGCGACGAATCGTCATCTCCGAAACCCCAAGCAGGGCGGCGGCGTCTTTAAGATGTAACTTATCACTGCGTTTTAATTCTTGCAGCAGCTGCCCGATACGCTCTTCGCGACGTGTTTCCATAATCCCTCTGAATAGTTATTGAAGCGAGCCGCTCAATACTACACTTTTTAGCAGAGATCAGTCACGCACCCAGCCTTTGCGGATCGGTAATGCAAAACAGAAGCGATACCACGATTGCAGACGTTGATAGAGTTTATGCCCCATCGCTTGCCAGATAATCTGGGCGCTAAGGCAGCCAATCATACCTGCCAGCAATCCACCGAGCATATCCAGCGGCCAGTGGACGCCAAGATAAACGCGCGACCAGGCAATGACGACGGCCAGCACCATTAAAAGTGAGCCGGACCACAGGCGATGCCAGCATAAAAATGCCAGTGCAAAGGTGAAAATCACCGTACCGTGATCGCTCGGGAATGAGTCATCCGCCGCATGATGCAGGAAGTTATAGCCGATATTTTCGACAAAGGGTCGGTCGTGCGGAAAAAGATGTCCCATCGTCCAGGACACAAACAGGCTGACCGCCAGCGCGATAGCGATTTTTATCACCAGTTGCCGTTGTGCTGTAAGCCCCCACAACCAAAGTACTGCGGCCAGCAACGGCACCACGGTAATCAAATCTTTAGCAATAAAAATCGCCAACGAGATCATCCACGGCGCAGAGTCTGGCGTTGCGTTAATAAGAGAGAATAGAGAGAGATTCAAATTTTCCAGCATAACTTCCCGACGCAAAGTGATTAAAAGGGAGCCAATACAGGCAAGTCGTTGAGAATAAAGTGCAGGTTAAACTGGGTAAAGCGGCATCGTCTTATTTCCCTCAAGCGGCCTGTTTACGGTAGGTGATTGTAACGGGCAAAGGTTAAATAAAACTTAAAGAAAGCGTAGCTATACTCGCAATAATGTAAGAATGTGCTTAACCGTGGTTTCAGCTACAAAATTCGCTTTCTCGTTAGCTGCGCTTTTATTAAACTTTGCGCGATTATTATTGGCGAAGAAATTGCATGCAAAATAAATTAGCTTCCGGTGTCAGGCTTGGACGTCAGGCGTTACTTTTCCCTCTCTGTCTGGTGCTTTACGAATTTTCAACCTATATCGGCAACGATATGATTCAACCCGGTATGTTGGCCGTGGTGGAACAATATCAGGCGGGCATTGATTGGGTTCCTACTTCGATGACTGCGTATCTGGCGGGCGGGATGTTTTTACAATGGCTCCTGGGGCCGTTGTCGGATCGTATTGGCCGCCGTCCGGTGATGTTGGCGGGAGTGGTGTGGTTTATCGTCACCTGTCTGGCAATATTACTGGCGCAAAACATTGAACAATTCACCCTGTTGCGCTTCTTGCAGGGCATAAGCCTCTGTTTCATTGGCGCTGTGGGATACGCCGCAATTCAGGAATCCTTCGAAGAGGCCGTTTGTATCAAGATCACCGCGCTAATGGCGAACGTGGCGCTGATTGCTCCACTACTTGGTCCGCTGGTGGGCGCGGCGTGGATCCATGTGCTGCCCTGGGAAGGGATGTTTGTCTTGTTTGCCGCATTGGCAGCGATCTCCTTTTTCGGTCTGCAACGAGCTATGCCTGAAACCGCCACGCGTATAGGCGAGAAACTGTCGCTGAAAGAACTCGGTCGTGACTATAAGCTGGTGCTGAAGAACGGCCGCTTTGTGGCGGGGGCGCTGGCGCTGGGATTCGTTAGCCTGCCGTTGTTGGCGTGGATCGCCCAGTCGCCGATTATCATTATTACCGGTGAGCAGTTGAGCAGCTATGAATATGGCTTGCTGCAAGTGCCTATTTTCGGGGCGTTAATTGCGGGTAACTTGCTGTTAGCGCGTCTGACCTCGCGCCGCACCGTACGTTCGCTGATTATTATGGGTGGCTGGCCGATTATGATTGGTCTGTTGGTCGCTGCTGCGGCAACGGTTATCTCATCGCACGCGTATTTATGGATGACCGCCGGGTTAAGTATTTATGCTTTCGGTATTGGTCTGGCGAATGCGGGACTGGTGCGATTAACCCTGTTTGCCAGCGATATGAGTAAAGGTACGGTTTCTGCGGCGATGGGGATGCTGCAAATGCTGATCTTTACCGTCGGTATTGAAATCAGCAAACATGCCTGGCTGAACGGGGGCAACGGACTGTTTAATCTCTTCAACCTTGTCAACGGCATTTTGTGGCTGTCGCTGATGGTTATCTTTTTAAAAGATAAACAGATGGGAAATTCTCACGAAGGGTAAAAAAATGCCTGATTGCTTTGTGCGATCAGGCATTCTCGAATTAATGGTGATGGTCGTCAATCTGGTGTTCGATAACCATCCCTTCACCTACGCTGGCAAGATGGCGAACATAAGGATGCGGGCGGTAAGCCGGAGCTGGCGCAGGAGCCACATAGACGGTTTGCGGCACAGTCGCGACGCTGACCGCTTGTGGAACGCTGACTGAATCAGGAACCACAACCACTTTGTATCCACTCGGCACATCGACGGTGACACTTTGCGCCATCGCCACACCAGTAAAGCCCATTAAAAGCGCGCCCAACAGTAGACAATTTTTCATAATCATTTCGCCTGAAATAATGCAGCGGGTTAATTTCCGCGAATTATGCAGCCTTCATTCAGGCATTGTGTTGCCGGGCGTGCTGCCTTTTTTATTGCTTAAATGGCGCTTCGTGTTTAAGCACTTTATCGATCACATCCAGTACGCCTTCACGGTTATTGGAGCCTGCCCGGTATTTTGCCGCTGCGACGACCGCGCTGCCGGCATTTTCCATTGCAAAACTAAAGCCTGCCTGACGCAGCATCTCAATATCGTTACCGCCATCGCCAAAGACCACCACTTCGCTGTCGTCTATTCCCCATAATTTCTGCAGTTGGCGAAGGCCATTGGCTTTATGTACGCCGGGGATAATCAGATCGATGCTGCCGTTGCCGGTGTGGACCGGCACCATAATATCGCCGATGGCCTCATGTAATGCTTTTTGTACTTGTGGAATCAGTTCATCGGAAAGATTCAGACCAAACTTAAAGAAGATATCTTCTAAGTTGTCAAAGTTATCGACGTATTCCAGACGGTGATAATACATTTCCGCCACCGTTTTCATGGCATCGTCATATTTTTTGAGGGTATAGGCGCTATTTTTTCCGCAGGCAATAATTTCCACTTCCGGGCGCGTCAGCAAATGTTCCACGACAGTAGCAAACGCATCCTTCGACAGCTCGCCATTAAAAACATCTTTGCCTTCGCTCACTACCCAGCCGCCGTTTTCAGCCACAAAGGCTATTTCATTAGCAATTTCAGGGAAGAAAGAGATCAACTGATAATATTGATTCCCGCTGGCGACCACAAAGCGAATGCCTTGTGCTTTCATTTGCTGATACTGAGCCATAAACCGCTCACGGTTATAGGTTTTTTGATCGCTTAAGAAAGTACCATCCATGTCTACCGCAATTAATTTAATGCTCATCAACTATTCTCCATCGCCGTCTGCGTTTTGGTATCGGGTTTGGCGACGGCTTTCGCGACAATAGCCGCGAGAATAACCAGCGCCAGTACAACCAGCATTGCACTACGTAATCCATAATGTTCGCCGAGATAGCCCAGCAGCGGCGGCCCGACGAGGAAAGCCAGATAACCGGTCGTAGCTACCACGCTGACGCGGGTTGGTGCATCGGGGCCGGTATCGCTGGCGGCAGAAATAGTCAGCGGGAAGCCCAACGAGGCACCCAGTCCCCAAAGTACAACAGACACCCCAGCGACCCAGGCGCTATCGACAAAAATAATCAGCCCAATACCCAACGCCCCCATTAGTGCACTGGCCCGAACCACGGCAACGCGACTGTAACGGTCAATGAACCAACCGCCGGTAAAGCGTCCAACGGTCATCCCCAGGGTAAACCCGGCATAAATCAGCGAGCCGGAAGTAGGGCTAAAACCGTGACCATCAACCATTAATAAGGGTAACCAGTCGTTGGCAGAACCTTCGGCAAAGGCCATCGCCAGCACCACAACACCAATCAGCAGCAACTGGATATCGCGATAAAAAGGTACGCCTTTTTCACCATGCTGGGTGCCATCGGCAGCATTTTTGCCCGTACCGTCAGGGATTGCCTGAATGGCGATATAAATAGGCGCGATGCCTACCAGCGCCGCCAATAAAATGTGCACCGTTGCCGGAACGCCAAAGGCCGTCAGTGCCATCCCGACACCTGCGCCTGCCAGCGTGCCCAGGCTATAAAAACCGTGCATCATCGGTAAAACCGTCTTATTCATTTCTCTCTCAACGGCGGCACCTTCAACGTTTATCGCCACTTCCGCAGAACCAAAACTAGCCCCAAAGACGCCGAGACCAACGGCAAAGAGCAAGGGCGATGTCAGCCAGAGTGCCAGACTTAGTATCATCATCCCAATCAATGCGCAGGACATCGTGACAAGGATGACATTACGCGTCCCAAAGCGTTTCACTAACCACGCTGAGCAGAGAATACCGCTCATCGAACCGATCGACAGACCAAAGAGAACACCGCCCATTTCAGCGATCGAGACAGAGAGAATATCGCGGATAGCAGGCGTACGGGTTGCCCAGGACGCCATTAACAGGCCTGGCAAAAAGAAGAACATAAACAGCGCCCAGGTTCGGCGTTTCAATGCATTACGTGAAGAATTTACGGTCATAGACCACGTCAAAATAAGAAGAGGGAAGACAACATTAGCAAGACTGTGTACATTTGTACACAATTGCAGAGAGAGGAAATGACATGCGTCGCGCTAACGATCCGCAACGGCGAGAAAAAATTATCCAGGCCACGCTGGAGGCGGTGAAACTTTACGGAATACATGCTGTTACACACCGCAAAATTGCTGCCCTTGCCGGGGTGCCGTTGGGATCGATGACCTACTATTTTTCAGGAATTGATGAGTTGTTGCTGGAGGCGTTCAGCCGTTTTACTGAGATCATGTCCCGGCAATATCAGGCATTTTTTAGCGATGTTAGTGATGCTCCAGGCGCACGCCAGGCTATCACCGATATGATCTACAGCTCACAGGTCGCAACGCCGGATAATATGGAGCTGATGTACCAGCTCTACGCGCTGGCTAGCCGAAAACCGCTCTTAAAAACGGTAATGCAAAACTGGATGCAGCGCAGTCAACAAACGCTCGAACAATGGTTTGAACCCGGAACCGCCCGCGCGCTTGATGCGTTTATTGAGGGGATGACGCTGCATTTTGTCACCGACCGTAAGCCGCTATCACGCGAGGAGATTTTGAGGATGGTTGAGAGGATTGCTGGGTAGTAGATAAATTTCAGGCAACAAAAAACCCATCAACCTTGAACCGAAATGGCGGGGTTGATGGGCTCCACAAAATGGGGACATCAAAGAAAAGCAGTGGCACTAATTAAGACTGATGCCCTGCGGAAAAGTTCTGCGGTTGTGCAAAAAAATTTCATTTTCAGGGCAACTTCAGTTTTATCCTAATCCTGGCCATACCATGACGATGATTGTCCCTGCCAGCGTCAGCAGGACGTTGGCGATTGCATAGGTGCCCGCATAGCCCAGCGCCGGGATGTTACTGCGAGCTGTATCACTGATGATCTCCATTGCCGGCGCGCAGGTGCGTGCGCCCATCATTGCGCCGAATAACAGTGCGCGGTTCATTCGCAATACATAAGCACCGAACAAGAAACAGATAACCACTGGCACAAGACTGACAATCAATCCGGCAATCAACATCTGACCGCCAATCGCGCCCAGGCCGTTATTAATACCGCTACCGGCGCTCAGACCAACGCCTGCCATAAACACCATTAAGCCGAACTCTTTCACCATGCTTAATGCACCCTGCGGAATGTAACCGAAGGTCGGGTGGTTAGCGCGCATAAAGCCCAGCATAATTCCGGCGAATAACAACCCGGCAGCGTTCCCCATGCCGAAACTGAATGTGCTGAACTGGAAGGTGATCATCCCGATCATCAGCCCAATAACAAAGAAGGCGCAGAATGCCAGCAAGTCAGTGACCTGGCTGTGAATCGAGATAAAGCCGATGCGATCGGCGATGGTTTTTACGCGACGGGCATCGCCGCTGACTTGTAAAACGTCACCTTTGTTAAGCACGACGTTGTCATCTATCGGCATCTCAATCTGGCTACGAATGACGCGGTTAAGGAAGCAACCGTGATCGGTCAACTTCAGTTGTGCGAGACGTTTGCCAACGGCGTTATGGTTTTTAACGACCACTTCTTCAGTGACGATACGCATGTCGAGAAGGTCACGATCGAAAACTTCTTTGCCGTTACGGAAGCTGGGATCGAGTCGTGCGTGGGCGTCGGGATAGCCTACCAACGCTATTTCATCGCCCATTTGTAGCACAGCATCACCGTCTGGATTTGCCAGAATCCCGTTACGTCGAATACGTTCAATGTAGCAGCCAGTTTGTCGATAAATACCCAGTTCACGCAGATTTTTGCCGTCGGTCCAGGCCACCAGCTCCGGGCCGACGCGGTAGGCGCGGATCACCGGTAAATAAACCTTACGGTTGGCATCAGTGTCCAGGCCACGTTCGCGGGCGATTTGCTGGGCGCTGGTCTGTAAGTCCTGATGCTGCAATTTCGGCAAGTAACGCGCACCAACAATCAAACTCACCAGACCGATTAAATAGGTTAAGGCATACCCGAGGCTCAGATTATCCAGTGCCAGTGAGAGCTGCCTGCTTTCCATGCCGGAATGACGCAGTGTATCGCCAGCACCGACCAGAACCGGTGTCGACGTCATAGAGCCAGCTAACATACCGGCCGTCAGGCCAATATCCCAGCCAAACAGCTTACCTAACCCTAAGGCGATCACCAGCGCACTGCCAACCATCACCAGTGCTAACATTAGGTAATTTTTACCATCGCGAAAAAAAATGGAAAAAAAGTTCGGTCCGGCTTCGACCCCGACGCAGAAAATAAACAGCATAAAGCCAAGATTAAGCGCGTCGGTGTTAATGCTGAAATGTTGTTGGCCTAATAACAGCGATACGACTAAAACGCCAATGGAATTACCCAGTTGGATCGAACCAAGTCGTAATTTCCCGAGACATAGCCCAAGCGCGAGGACCACAAATAATAACAGAATGTAATTCCCATTTAACAATTCGGCGACGTTTATATTCACGGAGGCTAACTTCTTGTTTACTAGTAAGCTGTTGAAAGAAATGGTAATTTACGATAATGTTTTTTACCAGAATTCAGGGCGCAGATTCATTCAGCGCACCTAAACGATAGTAAAGTAACAATATATTTTACTAGTGTAATCACATTAGGTATCAACGGCTATATGAATTGCGTTGGCCTATATTAGCATGGAATGCGAAGCGGCTTTATCTTACTGAACGCCACACTGGCGAAAAATGTGTTCGATAGACGCAGTGTCAGGAGGAACGAGTGAAACATAAACAACGTTGGGCGGGGGCAATCTGCTGTTTTGTCCTCTTCATTGTGGTGTGTCTTTTTCTGGCGACGCACATGAAAGGCGCTTTTCGGGCTGCCGGGCATCCTGAAATCGGTTTGCTATTTTTCATTCTTCCTGGTGCAGTTGCCAGCTTCTTTTCACATCGTAGAGAAGTCCTGAAACCTCTGTTTGGCGCAATGCTGGCGGCACCCTGTTCGATGCTCATTATGCGGCTGTTTTTTTCACCGACGCGCTCATTCTGGCAAGAGCTGGCATGGTTATTAAGTGCGGTGTTCTGGTGTGCGCTGGGGGCATTGTGTTTCTTATTTATCAGTAGTTTGTTTAAACCACAGCACAGAAAAAATCAATAAAGCCCTCAACGCGAGGGCTTGTCAGACGATCAGGCGTCCAGATTCTCTTTCACCCATGCAGCAAAATCGGTATAGCCGCCGATATGTTGCTGATCGACAAAAATCTGCGGCACGGTTTCTACGGGTTTACCTGCCTTTTGTTGTAGATCTTCTTTAGTGATCCCTTCCGCACGAATATCTACATACTGATACTGGAAATCATCGCGTTCATTGCTCAATTTCTCAGCCAGATCTTTTGCACGCACACAGTAAGGGCAACCCGGACGACCAAAAATAACGGTTTGCATTATTTCTCTCCTCATAGATTTATGCCTGTAATGATCACGCTAAAATGTATTCGCTGAAAGTAGGTTTAACCTGTTGCATTAATTGATAAAAGCTATAACTGTTAAACACAATACAGTGAAAAGTTTTAGACTGAAGGCTCACTTTGCAGAGGGAAGCGTATGCGCGCGATCGGTAAATTGCCTAAAAGCGTGTTGATACTGGAATTTATCGGAATGATGTTGCTGGCGGTGGCGCTGCTGTCGGTAAGCGACTCCCTGTCGCTACCTGAGCCATTTTCTCGGCCAGAAGTGCAGATTCTGATGATTTTTCTCGGTGTTTTGCTCATGCTTCCCGCTGCGGTGGTGGTTATTCTTCAGGTGGCAAAACGTCTTGCCCCACAGCTGATGAACCATCCACCGCAATATTCACGTTCAGAAAGAGAAAAAGATAATGACGCCAACCATTGAACTTATTTGTGGCCATCGCTCCATTCGCCATTTCACTGATGAACCCATTTCCGAAGCGCAGCGTGAGGCGATTATTAACAGCGCCCGTGCGACGTCCAGTTCCAGTTTTTTGCAGTGCAGTAGCATTATTCGCATTACCGACAAAGCGTTACGTGAAGAACTGGTGACGCTGACCGGCGGGCAAAAACACGTAGCACAAGCGGCGGAGTTTTGGGTGTTCTGTGCCGACTTTAACCGCCATTTACAGATCTGTCCGGATGCTCAGCTCGGCCTGGCGGAACAACTGTTGCTCGGTGTCGTTGATACGGCAATGATGGCGCAGAATGCATTAACCGCAGCGGAATCGCTGGGATTGGGCGGGGTATATATCGGCGGCCTGCGCAATAATATTGAAGCGGTGACGGAACTGCTGAAATTACCGCAGCATGTTCTGCCGCTGTTTGGGCTGTGCCTTGGCTGGCCTGCGGATAATCCGGATCTTAAGCCGCGTTTACCGGCCTCCATTTTGGTGCATGAAAACAGCTATCAACCGCTGGATAAAGACGCACTGGCGCAGTATGACGAGCAACTGGCGGAATATTACCTCACCCGTGGCAGCAATAATCGCCGGGATACCTGGAGCGATCATATCCGCCGAACAATCATTAAAGAAAGCCGCCCATTTATTCTGGATTATTTGCACAAACAGGGTTGGGCGACGCGCTAAAACTGCCACGTCGATGTATGATACGCGGGCTTTTGACCAGGTCTGACAGAGAGGTGCAGAGTGAAAATTGCCATATTGTCCCGGGATGGAACGCTCTATTCGTGTAAGCGGCTGCGTGAAGCCGCTATACAGCGCGGTCACCTGGTTGAAATTCTTGATCCGCTTTCTTGCTACATGAACATAAATCCTGCGGCGTCTTCTATTCACTACAAAGGCCGCAAGTTACCCCATTTTGACGCAGTGATCCCGCGTATTGGCACCGCCATTACCTTTTATGGGACGGCGGCACTGCGCCAGTTCGAGATGCTGGGGAGCTATCCGCTCAATGAGTCGGTCGCCATTGCCCGGGCGCGTGACAAATTGCGTTCCATGCAACTGCTGGCGCGTCAGGGCATCGACCTGCCTGTCACGGGCATTGCGCATTCGCCGGATGATACCAGCGATTTAATCGACATGGTCGGTGGTGCGCCGCTGGTGGTCAAGCTGGTTGAAGGCACGCAGGGAATTGGCGTCGTGCTGGCGGAGACGCGTCAGGCGGCGGAAAGCGTGATTGACGCTTTCCGCGGTCTGAACGCGCATATTCTGGTGCAGGAATATATCAAAGAGGCGCAAGGGTGCGATATCCGCTGTCTGGTTGTTGGCGATGAAGTAGTCGCTGCGATTGAACGGCGGGCGAAAGAGGGCGATTTTCGTTCCAATTTGCATCGTGGCGGCGCGGCAAGCGTCGCCAGTATCACACCACAGGAGCGTGAAATCGCGATAAAAGCCGCGCGAACGATGGCGCTGGACGTTGCTGGTGTGGATATTCTGCGTGCTAATCGCGGGCCGTTGGTGATGGAAGTGAATGCGTCGCCAGGGCTGGAAGGAATAGAAAAAACCACCGGTATCGACATCGCGGGTAAAATGATCCGCTGGATCGAACGCCACGCTACGACAGAATATTGCCTGAAAACGGGTGGTTAGTCGCAATCACATTACTGATCATGGTTTTGCCTGCGCTTTTTGCGTAAGCTGTGCCGGTCTTTTTATCGGAAGAGGTTGTACAAAATTATGACATCGCTGGTCGTTCCTGGTCTGGATACGTTGCGTCAATGGCTCGATGACCTGGGGATGAGTTTTTTTGAATGTGATAACTGTCAGGCTCTGCATCTGCCCCATATGCAGAATTTCGACGGTGTCTTTGATGCTAAAATCGATCTGATCGATAACACGATCCTGTTTTCTGCCATGGCGGAAGTCCGACCTTCAGCCGTATTGCCGCTGGCGGCGGATTTATCAGCCATCAATGCCAGTTCGCTGACCGTGAAAGCATTTCTTGATATGCAGGATGATAATCTGCCAAAGCTGGTGGTTTGCCAGTCTTTATCCGTTATGCAGGGCGTAACCTATGAGCAGTTTGCATGGTTCGTGCGTCAGAGCGAAGAGCAGATTTCGATGGTCATTCTTGAAGCTAATGCCCATCAACTGCTGTTACCGACTGACGATGAAGGGCAAAATAACGTTACCGAAAACTATTTCCTCCACTGATAACTCCTTTCGAGCACGCAGTCGCTGCCGCAGTGACTGCGTGCCGCAAAATTATCCGCTGTTTTTAACCTTTTATTAAAGATTAATTCACTTCTCTTGTGCCGATTTGGCTTTATCACATAGAGCAAATACGCATAAAAATTTGTTAAATACCGTTTTTTAATCCGAGCTATAGTCTCAAACCCTGGCTAAAGTTATTCTTGCGATGCTTTTATATAGTGAGCAGTGCAGGCCGGGAGAGAGTTCTCTTTTCTTACACCGCGCCGATAAAAATATGCACGTTTATTGCATATCTTTCAGTGTGACAACTTTTGTTCGTTTGTTAACGAATTTTCAGAAGGAAAGAGATATGACCGCCTTAAATAAAAAATGGCTATCGGGTCTGGTTGCGGGGGCTCTGATGGCCGTCTCTGTCAGCACGCTCGCGGCTGAACAAAAAACACTCCACATTTATAACTGGTCTGATTATATCGCCCCGGACACGGTGGCCAACTTTGAAAAAGAAACCGGTATTAAAGTCGTCTACGATGTTTTCGATTCTAACGAAGTACTGGAAGGCAAATTAATGGCGGGGAGCACCGGCTTTGATCTGGTGGTGCCGTCAGCAAGCTTTCTTGAGCGCCAGCTGACAGCGGGAGTTTTCCAGCCGCTGGATAAAAGCAAATTGCCGGAGTGGAAGAATCTCGATCCGGAGCTGCTGAAGTTGGTCGCCAAACACGATCCCGACAATAAATTTGCTATGCCCTATATGTGGGCGACGACCGGGATTGGCTATAACGTCGATAAAGTTAAAGCGGTGCTGGGCGAAAACGCGCCCGTCGATAGCTGGGACTTGATCCTCAAACCTGAAAATCTGGAAAAACTGAAAAGCTGCGGTGTCTCTTTCCTCGATGCGCCAGAAGAAGTGTTTGCTACCGTGCTGAATTATCTCGGCAAAGATCCTAACAGCACTAAAGCGGATGATTACACCGGACCGGCTACCGATCTGCTGTTAAAGCTGCGCCCGAACATTCGTTATTTCCATTCATCCCAATACATCAATGATCTGGCGAATGGTGACATCTGTGTCGCTATTGGCTGGGCGGGCGATGTCTGGCAGGCGTCAAACCGCGCGAAGGAAGCGAAGAATGGCGTGAATGTCTCGTTCTCGATTCCAAAAGAAGGGGCGATGGCGTTCTTTGATGTATTCGCCATGCCTGCGGATGCCAAAAACAAAGACGAAGCCTATCAGTTCCTGAATTACCTGCTGCGTCCTGATGTGGTGGCACATATCTCTGACCATGTGTTCTATGCTAACGCCAATAAAGCAGCCACGCCGCTGGTGAGTGCGGAAGTCCGTGATAACCCGGGTATTTATCCGCCTGCGGATGTTCGTGCGAAGCTGTTCACTCTGAAAGTGCAGGACCCGAAAATCGACCGTGTGCGCACCCGCGCGTGGACCAAAGTGAAGAGCGGAAAATAATCCGCAGCCGTAGATGCCGGACGGGCGCACCACACCCGCCGGCAATTCGCACCATCATGGTGCGCTTGCACACATTCAATGCCGGAGAGCAGCCGTGAATGACGCTATCCCTCGCCCGCAGGCGAAAACCCGTAAGGCGCTGACGCCGCTATTAGAAATCCGTAACCTGACCAAATCCTACGATGGTCAACATGCGGTGGATGATGTCAGCCTGACCATCTACAAAGGTGAAATCTTCGCGCTGCTGGGCGCATCCGGCTGTGGCAAGTCCACGCTGCTGCGTATGCTGGCAGGTTTTGAACAACCTTCTGCCGGGCAGATTATGCTCGATGGCGTCGATTTGTCACAGGTGCCGCCTTACCTGCGCCCCATCAATATGATGTTTCAGTCTTACGCGTTGTTTCCGCATATGACCGTGGAACAGAACATCGCTTTTGGCCTGAAGCAGGACAAACTACCGAAAGCGGAAATTGCCAGCCGGGTCAATGAGATGCTTGGGCTGGTGCATATGCAGGAGTTCGCCAAACGCAAACCGCATCAGCTTTCCGGTGGTCAGCGTCAGCGTGTGGCCCTGGCCAGAAGCCTTGCCAAGCGCCCGAAACTATTACTGCTCGATGAGCCGATGGGCGCACTGGATAAAAAGCTGCGTGACCGGATGCAGCTTGAAGTGGTGGATATTCTGGAGCGCGTCGGTGTGACCTGCGTAATGGTTACTCACGATCAGGAAGAGGCGATGACTATGGCGGGGCGCATCGCCATTATGAATCGTGGGAAATTTGTCCAGATTGGCGAGCCGGAAGAGATCTACGAGCATCCGACCACTCGCTACAGCGCTGAATTTATCGGTTCGGTTAATGTCTTTGAAGGTGTACTCAAAGAGCGTCAGGAAGATGGTCTGGTGCTTTATTCGCCGGGGCTGGTGCATCCACTGAAAGTCGATGTGGATGCTTCGGTTGTCGATAACGTGCCGGTGCATGTGGCGCTTCGCCCGGAAAAAATCATGCTTTGCGAGGAACCGCCCGCCAATGGTTGTAACTTCGCGGTGGGGGAGGTGATACACATTGCCTATCTCGGCGATCTTTCGGTGTATCACGTTCGCCTGAAAAGTGGGCAGATGATTAGCGCCCAGCTACAAAACGCCCATCGCCATCGTAAAGGGTTACCGACCTGGGGCGACGAAGTGCGTTTGTGCTGGGAAGTGGACAGCTGTGTGGTGCTGACGGTTTAAGGAGCAAAGATGAGTACACTTGAACCTGCTGCCCAGCCAAAACCCTTTAAGCTGTGGTTGTCGCAGCTGCAAATGAAGCATGGGCGCAAACTGGTCATTGCGTTGCCATATATCTGGTTGATCTTGCTGTTTCTGCTGCCATTTCTGATCGTCTTTAAAATAAGCCTTGCGGAGATGGCGCGCGCTATTCCACCTTATACCGAATTGATGGAGTGGGCTGACGGGCAACTTTCTATCACTCTTAATCTCGGTAATTTTCTGCAACTGACCGACGATCCGCTCTATTTTGATGCTTATCTCCAGTCGTTACAGGTGGCGGCGATTTCGACTATTTGCTGTTTACTGATCGGCTATCCGCTGGCGTGGGCGGTGGCGCACAGTAAGCCTTCGACCCGTAATATCTTATTACTACTGGTGATCCTGCCGTCGTGGACCTCGTTTCTGATTCGTGTCTACGCCTGGATGGGAATATTAAAAAACAACGGTGTGCTGAATAATTTTCTGCTGTGGCTGGGGATTATCGATCAACCGCTGACCATTCTGCATACCAACTTTGCTGTTTATATTGGCATTGTTTACGCCTACGTGCCGTTTATGGTGCTGCCGATTTACACCGCGTTGATTCGTATTGATTATTCGCTGGTAGAAGCGGCACTGGATCTCGGTGCACGACCGCTGAAAACGTTCTTTACTGTGATCGTGCCGCAGACTAAAGGTGGGATTATTGCCGGATCGATGCTGGTGTTTATCCCGGCTGTGGGCGAGTTTGTGATCCCGGAACTGCTCGGTGGCCCGGACAGCATCATGATCGGGCGCGTGCTGTGGCAGGAGTTCTTTAACAACCGCGACTGGCCGGTGGCCTCAGCGGTAGCGATCATCATGTTGCTGCTGCTAATTATGCCGATAATGTGGTTCCACAAACATCAGCAAAAAAGCGTGGGAGAACACGGATGAATAATTTACCGGTGGTTCGTTCGCCCTGGCGGATTGTGATTTTGCTGTTGGGCTTCACCTTTCTCTACGCGCCAATGCTGATGCTTGTTATCTATTCGTTTAACAGCTCGAAGTTAGTGACGGTGTGGGCCGGCTGGTCAACGCGCTGGTATGGCGAATTATTGCGCGATGACGCAATGATGAGTGCGGTTGGTTTAAGTCTGACAATTGCGGCCTGTGCGGCGACGGCGGCGGCGATCCTCGGGACTATTGCGGCGGTCGTGCTGGTGCGCTTTGGCAGGTTTCGCGGATCAAATGGTTTTGCCTTCATGATCACCGCACCGCTGGTAATGCCAGATGTCATCACGGGTTTGTCGCTGTTGTTGTTATTCGTCGCGCTTGCTCATGCTATTGGCTGGCCTGCGGACCGCGGTATGCTCACCATCTGGCTGGCGCATGTCACTTTCTGTACGGCTTATGTGGCAGTCGTTATTTCGTCGCGTCTGCGGGAACTGGATCGCTCGATAGAAGAAGCCGCGATGGATCTCGGTGCGACGCCGCTGAAAGTGTTTTTTGTCATTACGCTACCGATGATCATGCCCGCGATCATTTCTGGCTGGTTACTGGCTTTTACTTTGTCGCTTGATGATCTGGTGATCGCCAGCTTTGTTTCCGGGCCAGGAGCCACCACTTTACCGATGCTGGTCTTTTCCAGCGTGCGGATGGGGGTGAATCCGGAAATCAACGCCCTGGCAACATTGATCCTCGGCGCGGTCGGAATTGTCGGATTTATCGCCTGGTATCTGATGGCGCGCGCAGAAAAACAGCGGATACGCGACATCCAGCGTGCAAGACGTGGCTGAAGACACTAAAATTTGCCAACCTGGCTACATAATGCCGCGCATGTCGCGGCATTGTTTTCATGGAAGACGAAACGTTGGGATTTTTTAAGAAAACATCTTCATCTCATGCTCGCCTGAATGTGCCTGCGCTGGTGCAGGTGGCGGCGCTCGCCATTATTATGATCCGTGGCCTCGACGTGCTGATGATTTTCAATACGCTGGGCGTGCGCGGTATTGGCGAGTTCATTCATCGCAGCGTACAAACCTGGAGTTTAACGCTGGTATTTTTGAGCAGTCTGGTGCTGGTTTTCATTGAGATCTGGTGTGCGTTTTCACTGGTGAAAGGGCGTCGCTGGGCGCGCTGGCTGTATCTGTTGACACAAATCACAGCCGCAAGTTACTTGTGGGCGGCCTCGCTGGGGTATGGTTATCCGGAGCTGTTCAGCATTCCCGGTGAATCAAAACGTGAAATCTTCCATAGCCTGATGCTGCAGAAGCTGCCGGATATGCTCATCCTGATGCTGCTGTTCGTTCCCTCGACCAGTCGGCGGTTCTTCCAGTTGCAATAATGTGTATAATCGTCGCCCCTGATGATGTGAAGGTCAATGTATGCAGTGCGCACTTTACGACGCGGGTCGCTGTCGTTCCTGTCAGTGGATAACGCAGCCGATTCCAGAGCAACTCTCCGCTAAAACCGTCGATCTTAAAAATCTGCTCGCCGATTTTCCGGTTGAGGAATGGTGTGCGCCGGTGTCAGGCCCGGAACAAGGGTTTCGTAATAAAGCCAAAATGGTGGTGAGTGGTAGCGTTGAAAAACCACTGCTCGGTATGCTACATCGGGATGGTACACCGGAAGACCTTTGTGACTGCCCGCTTTATCCAGCCTCATTTGCGCCCGTTTTTGCGGCGCTAAAACCGTTTATCGCCCGTGCGGGTTTAACGCCTTACAACGTGGCGCGTAAACGTGGTGAACTGAAATACATTCTGCTGACTGAAAGCCAGAGCGATGGCGGCATGATGCTGCGTTTTGTACTGCGTTCTGATACCAAACTGGCGCAACTGCGTAAGGCGCTGCCGTGGTTACAGGAACAATTACCGCAGCTGAAAGTTATTACCGTCAATATTCAGCCGGTACATATGGCGATTATGGAAGGGGAGACGGAGATCTACCTGACCGAACAACAGGCACTGGCAGAGCGTTTTAATGACGTACCGCTGTGGATCCGTCCGCAAAGTTTCTTCCAGACTAATCCGGCGGTCGCCAGCCAGCTGTACGCCACCGCGCGCGACTGGGTACGACAGCTGCCGGTTAAACATATGTGGGATCTGTTCTGCGGTGTGGGTGGCTTTGGTTTACACTGCGCGACGCCTGACATGCAGTTAACCGGGATCGAAATTGCACCAGAGGCCATTGCCTGTGCGAAGCAGTCAGCCGCTGAACTGGGCTTAACGCGTTTGCAATTTCAGGCGCTGGACTCTACGCAGTTTGCCACCGCTCAGGGGGAAGTGCCGGAGCTGGTGCTGGTTAACCCGCCGCGCCGCGGCATCGGTAAACCGCTGTGTGATTATCTCTCAACGATGGCACCGCGTTTTATTATCTACTCCAGCTGTAACGCCCAAACTATGGCGAAAGATATCCGCGAACTGCCTGGTTATCGCATCGAACGGGTACAGCTTTTTGATATGTTCCCGCACACCGCGCACTATGAAGTGCTGACGCTGCTGGTGAAGCAATAAAAAAGCCGCAGGTGCGGCTTTCTGAATCTTACTGTGGGAACCACTGGTCATTGATTTTCTGATATGTACCGTCAGCTTTAATTGCTGCCAGCGCGTTATTCAGTTTTTCCAGCAGAGCTTTGTTATCCGGACGTACAGCGATACCCAGGCCGGTGCCGAAGTATTGCGGATCGGTCACTTTTTCAGTAGCAACGCCCAGTTGCGGATTGGTTTTCAGCCATTCGTTTACCACTGCGGTGTCACCAAATACGCCATCAATACGGCCATTTTTCAGATCGATAAAGGCATTCTGATAACTGTCATAGGAGACAGTTTTTACTTCCGGGTGCTGATCCTGAATATATTTCTGGTGCGTGGTGCCGTTTTCCATCCCAATACGTTTGCCTTTCAGATCGGCAAACGTTTTGTAGGTATCTTTTTTGGCAATCACGACGGCTGAGTTTTCGTAGTAGGGCGTGGTAAACGATACCTGTTTGCTACGCTCCGGCGTGATATCCATTCCGGAGATTACGGCGTCATATTTTCTGAATTTCAGTGACGGGATCAGGCTGTCGAACGCGTGATTAGTAAAAGTACATTCTGCCTGCATTTGTTTGCACAAGGCTTTTGCCAGGTCGATATCAAAGCCGACAATCTCATTATTAGCACCTATAGATTCAAAGGGTGGATAGGTGGCTGAAACGCCAAAATTGATTTTCTCTGCGGCAGAAGCACCGAAAGTAAAAGAAGCAAGTAAAGCGGCAAGAACTAACTTTTTCATGATGGAACTCCCGTCTGTCAATCTTATGATTTTTGGCCGTGTCTGCGGCATGGGATAACAATGCCATCAAGTGAATTTATATGCAATAAATATGAGTAAATAATTTATATGAAATAAAAAAAGACGGACAGCTTAGTGGGTTGTCCGTCTTCATAATAAGAATTTATGCACTATGTAGGCCGGATAAGGCGTCCACGCCGCATCCGGCATCAGCATGCAGCTACATTAATTCCGCCGTTCGAATGCCAGTGCTTTACGCTCGATCAGACGCATCATCAGCGTCAGCAGGCCGTTGACGACCAGGTAAATAATCCCCGCCGCGCCAAATACCATTACATCGTAGGTGCGTCCGTACAACAACTGGCTGTATCCCATCACTTCCATCAGCGTAATGGTGTAAGCCAGAGAGGTACTTTTGAACACCAGCACCACTTCGTTGGAATAAGAAGAGAGCGAGCGTTTAAACGCGTACGGCAGCAGGATCGCCAGCGTATCTTTTTTGCTCATTCCCAGGGCGCTACAGGACTGCCATTGACCTTCCGGGATCGCGCGAATCGCACCGTAAAACAGCTGCGTGGTGTACGCCGCACTGTTCAGCGACAACGCAATCAGCGCACATAACCACGGTTCTGACAACAAATGCCACAGTGCCGGATACTCCTGCAACGTTGGGAACTGGCCCGGTCCGTAATAAATCAGGAAGATCTGCACCAGCAGCGGCGTACCGGTAAACAGCGTGATATAGCCCCGCACCAGCCACACCAGCACCGGCGTTTTCAGCGTCAGGATGATGGTAAAAATCAATGCCAGAATCAGTGCCACAATCAGCGAGGCAACGGTTAGCGTCAGGCTGGTGTGCAGCCCTTTCATCAGTTCGGGTAAATACTCAAACATTAGCTGGGCCTCCGCTCAAAACGTGTCGCGCGCAGGTCAATGCGTTTGAGAATGTACTGACTGAGCAGGGTGATCACCAGGTAAATCACCGCCGCCACAATGTACCAGGTAAACGGTTCCTGTGTACGGGTAGCGATGCTTTTGGTTTGTAGCATTAAATCATTCACACTAATCAAACTGACCAGCGCGGTATCTTTCAGCAGCACCAGCCACTGGTTACCGAGACCCGGCAGCGCATGACGCCACATCTGCGGCATCACCAGACGGAAAAAGATAGCCGATTTCGACAGCCCCAGCGCCTGACCGGATTCCCACTGACCCACCGGCACCGCTTTTAATGCACCACGCAGCGTTTGCGAGGCATAGGCGGCATACAGCAGTGACAGTGCGATGACACCACAAAGGAACGGGCTAACGTCGAAGTTCTCAATGTCCATCTGCACCGGGATCTGCACGAACCCAAGATTGATAGTGAAGCCATCCGAAAGCGTCAGCAGCAGCTGCGAGGAGCCAAAATAGATAAACAGCACCACCAGAATTTCTGGCAGGCCACGCAGAATGGTTACCAGCGCTGAACCTGCCCACGCGACAGGACGCCATTTCGCAGACTCCCATACCGCAAAGAACATCGCCAGCGCCAGCCCGACAATCAATGCACAAACGGCAAGGCCGACGGTCATCCCGGCGGCGCTTGCTAAAGGAAAAAATTCATTCATCAGGAATTACTTCTGGAACCATTTGTTGTAGATGGTTTCGTAAGTGCCATCTTTCTTCACTTTTTCCAGCGCAGTGTTGAGTTTCTGCTGCAGTTCAGTGTTGCCCTGGCGTACTGCGATGCCGAGGCCAGTACCGAAGTAATCTTTATCGGTCACTTTATCGCCCACTGCCGCCAGTTTCGGGTTATCTTTCAGCCATTCGGTTACCACTGCGGTGTCACCAAATACGCTGTCGATACGACCGTTTTGCAGATCCAGTTTTGCGTTCTGGTAACTGTCATATGGCACGGTAGTGATTTCCGGATGCTTATCCATAATGAACTTCTGGTGTGTCGTCCCGTTCTGAACGCCGACTTTTTTGCCTTTCAGCTGATCAACACTGGTGTATTTGCCTTGCTGACCCACAAACAGGGCAGAGTTGTCATAGTACGGGGTGGTAAACAGCACCTGCTTTTCACGCTCCGGAGTGATATCCATGCCCGCCATCACTGCTTCTACGCGACGGAATTTCAGGCTTGGGATCAGGCTGTCAAACGCCTGGTTAGAGAAAGTGCAGGTTGCATCAATCTCTTTACACAATGCCTGCGCCAGGTCGACATCAAAACCAACGATCTGGTTGTTTGCATCAATCGATTCAAACGGAGGATAGGAGGCTTCGGTGGCAAAACGAATGGTTTCGGCTGCTGTGGCGGAAAGACTAAAACCTGCAATTAACGCGGCAATCAGAACTTTTTTCATTGTTGTTATCCCGAATCTTAGTGAGAGAGATAGTTTTTAAATGCTTCGGTTTGCGGCTCGGTAAAGCAGCTCGCGTCGCCTTGTTCTACGATATGACCGTTTTCCATATACACCACTCGGCTGGCGGTTTTACGCGCCACTTCAACTTCGTGGGTGACGATCACCTGGGTAATATTCGTTTCTGCCAGCTCACGAATGATGCTGACGATTTGTGCCGTAATTTCGGGGTCCAGTGCGGCGGTCGGTTCATCGAACAGCAGTACCTGCGGTTCCATCATCAACGCACGGGCAATAGCAACACGCTGCTGCTGACCTCCAGAAAGATGCAGCGGGTAACGATCGCTATAAGGTTTGAGACGCAGACGTTCCAGCAGTTTTTCTGCACGGGCCAGCGCCTGATCTTTACTCAACCCCAGTACACGACAGGGCGCTTCAATCAGGTTTTGCTGCACGGTCAGATGCGGCCACAGGTTGTATTGCTGAAACACCATGCCAACGTTACGACGCAAATCGCGAATCGCTTTGTCAGAGGGGGTTTTGGTGAAATCGAAATGGTTGCCTGCAATGTTGAGCGTACCGGAGCGCGGCATCTCAAGCAGATTGAGTACACGCAGCAGCGAGCTTTTACCCGCGCCGCTGGGGCCAAGTAACACCAGCGTTTCGCCCTGTGGGCAATCCAGCGTGATATCGAACAGCGCCTGATGCGCGCCGTAGAAGCAATTAATGCCGTTTAATTGAATACTCATTGACACTCGTATACTGGCAGTCTGATAGCTATTGAGGTCGAAGATAGTACCTTTGACAGAATAATTATGCAATATTTCTGCTTTAAAAGTTAAAAGCAAAGCGCATTATTCAATAAACATAGCACAAAATAACGGGGGCGGTGGTCGGCGAGCATAAATGTCGGCATTCCTCACGAAATGCCGGACAATTTACGGGGTTTATTGGTTGATCAAGACGTTAGCGATTCTCGATGGACTGACGGAGCGTACCCGCTGTGGCATGAACGCTACCGCCTAAGTAGCGCACATCGTCGATGACCCAACACTGGCCTTCCTGAATCATTAACACTTCATCCTGCCAGCCCTGGTCACCCTGCTTGAGATCCACGCGCAATGGAATGTTACGGGCATCACGATTAGGGATAGTAGATGCACTGGCAACGTGGGCGCTGTCTGGCAAGGTGGTTCGACTGGAGAACGGATCGCTGCTTAACAATTCACGATGACTATTATCGCGGCTGGCATCGCTAAGTAGGGTTGCCAGTTTGTCACTCAAATAGGGGCGCAGAGCGGTAATGTCATTGCCGCGATGTTGAATGCGGTAGTCATAGAACTGTTGAGCCACGCTATCAGGCCCCCCCTGGACACAGGAACCGGTGCGGGGGCCGTTATCTTTATAAGCTGGCGTGACGGTGGTACAGGCACTGAGTAGCAGTGCGCAAGGGATAAGCATGGTCAATTTGCTATAGCGCATGATGATTTCCTTATAAGCGAACACCTTGAAAGCGTTCTACGATAATAATGATATCCTTTCAATAATAGCGTATCAGTCCGATAATGCTTTGAAGATCGAAGGCTTAGCAAACAAGGAGATCGATCATGCAATTTTCTACAACCCCAACTCTGGAAGGCCAGACCATCGTTGAATATTGCGGTGTGGTGACTGGCGAAGCGATTTTAGGCGCGAATATTTTCCGTGATTTCTTTGCCGGTATCCGCGATATCGTTGGCGGACGCTCCGGTGCCTACGAAAAAGAACTGCGTAAAGCGCGGGAGATTGCCTTTGAGGAGCTCGGCTCCCAGGCGCGAGCGCTGGGGGCTGATGCCGTCGTCGGTATTGATATCGACTACGAAACGGTCGGGCAAAACGGCAGTATGCTGATGGTTAGCGTCAGCGGTACGGCGGTGAAAACGCGTCGATGAGAAGAGTCTTCTGGCTGGTCGCTGCCGCTCTGTTACTGGCAGGGTGCACAGGCGAAAAAGGCATTGTCGAGAAAGAGGGATATCAGCTTGATACCCGACGCCAGGCGCAGGCGGCGTATCCGCGCATTAAAGTGCTGGTGATCCACTACACCGCAGATGATTTTGATAGCTCGCTGGCGACACTGACCGATAAGCAGGTCAGCTCGCATTATCTGGTCCCTGCGGTGCCACCGCGATACAACGGTAAACCGCGCATCTGGCAACTGGTGCCGGAACAGGAACTGGCCTGGCATGCGGGGATTAGCGCCTGGCGCGGGGCAACGCGCCTTAACGACACCTCTATTGGCATTGAGCTGGAAAACCGTGGCTGGCAGAAATCAGCCGGAGTGAAATATTTTGCCCCGTTTGAACCGGCACAGATTCAGGCGCTTATTCCACTGGCGAAAGATATTATTGCCCGTTATCACATCAAGCCGGAAAACGTAGTGGCACATGCGGATATCGCGCCGCAGCGCAAAGACGATCCGGGGCCATTATTCCCCTGGCAGCAACTGGCACAGCAGGGGATTGGTGCATGGCCGGATGCGCAGCGGGTGAACTTTTACCTTGCCGGGCGCGCGCCACACACACCGGTAGAGACCGCGTCATTGCTGGAGCTTTTGGCGCGTTATGGTTATGACGTAAAGCCTGATATGACTCCGCGCGAGCAGCGGCGCGTGATTATGGCGTTCCAGATGCATTTCCGCCCGACGTTATATAACGGCGAAGCGGATGCAGAAACTCAGGCGATTGCCGAAGCGTTGCTGGAGAAATACGGTCAGGATTAGCGCGGCAGTTTTCCGTGGTCGCGCAGCCAGGCGGCAGTTTTCTCGATACCTTCATCCAGGGTAAGGACTGGCTGATAACCTAGCTCTTCCTGCGCGCGCGTAATATCCAGCGTAAAGTCAAAATTCAACTTGGAGACGCCGTAGTGGGTTAGCGGCGGCTCTTTAGCTGACTTGCGACCTAAACGCTCCATGCTGCGGGCGATCATATCCAGCATTGGGTAGGGGACGGAACGAATACGACAGTCAATATTCAACTCGTCGATCAGCTTCTGCACGATGCTGCGCAGTGTGCGATGTTCGCCGTTGGTGATGTTGTACACACGCCCGGAAGGTAGCTTATCGCACGCTTCCTGGCTTGCCAGCCACATGGCGTGCACGGCATTTTCATAGTAGGTCATATCGACCAGCGCACTGCCGCCATGCGGTAACAGAATACTGCCGTAGTGATGCATCATATGCGCCAGACGGGGGATAAAGACTTTATCGTGCGGTCCGAACAGACTTTGTGGGCGCAGAATAGTAAAGCGCGTTTGTGGATTCGCCTGCGAAAGCATATTGATCACTTCTTCACTGGCTGCTTTGCTGCGGGCAAACTCGTTGGCGAAGCGGTGAGGGCGAAAATCTTCTTTAATATCGCGATGGTGGTGATAATCGAAGTACAGGGAGGGAGAAGAGATATGAATAAAGTTACGCACACCCCAGGCAACAGCCCATTCACCCAGGCGGCGAGTGGCACGAACGTTAGCCAGATCGAAAGCCTGTTGTGTCCCCCAGGGCGAGGTAAAGCTGGAGCAGTGCCACAGCGTATCAATGCCTGCGAGCATCACTTTAGCTTGTGATGAGACCAGCTCGGTCAGATCCGCCGGAACAAACTCTGCGCCCATTTTTTCCAGCAATTTACCCATTGCCTCGTTGCGACCGGTCGCTCGCACGCTGATGCCTTTCTGGCATAAAAACTCTACCGCGTTTCGACCTAAGCCGCTGGTGGCGCCGGTAACCAGTACCTTCATATCAATCCACTGTTGTTGAGAAAATAACGTGCGCATTCTTCCGTGATTTCCTCCATGATGCAATGGGAAACATGAAAGAATAACGCAGGTTTTGTCGATTAATCTGTGCTTTGTTCTGCCAGTCTGGCGATTCGTTTTGCCATTCCGCGAAAAATAAACAGATGCGCGGGGATCATCAATAACCAGTAAAACAACCCTGGCATACCGTGCGGATGCCAGAATGCGCGAACATCGATAGTACGATAGTCACCTTTATCTTCCAGGGTAAAACACAGTCGTCCCAGCCCCGGCGCTTTCATGCCAAATAACAGCGTAAGTTGTTTTTGCGGTTCAACGACAATCACTTTCCAGCTATCCACCGCATCTCCGGTCTGCAAATATTCACGCTCCGGGCGGCCTTTCGCCAGCTTATGACCGATCGCGCGGTCCATCAACGCCCGGGTTTGCCACAAAATATTGCCAAAGAAATAACGCTCTTTACCGCCGATTTGATTCACCACCTGCCATAAAGCCGCAAGGCTGGCGGACGTTTTAACGGTAAACCCCGCCTGTTTGGCGAAATAACCGTACTCCGGTCGCCAGCGGGCAAAGGCCTGAGCGTCGTAGCCCCAGTCGCTGGAGTTGACCAGCTTTTCTTCCTCTTTCAACGTGCTACGTACCGCGTCATCGAAAGCGATCAGCCGTTGTGGGATGAGCGCACGTAGCGCGGTGTCATCCGCCAGCAGATCGTGTTTCAGCCCCTGAATCAACGCCCTGGCGGTGGTGGGCGGTACGGAAGTAATCACATTAAGAAACCACACCGAAATCCAGCGGGTGGGGAGGGGGATGGGGAGCAACCAGCGGCGCTTACCGCTCACCGCCATAAAATGTTCAAACTGTTGCTGATAACTGAGCACTTCTGGTCCGGCGGCTTCGAAGATGCGGTGTTCGCAGGCCGGATGATCTAACAGCGCCACCAGATAGTGCAGCAAGTTTTCCAGCGCGATGGGCGTTGTGCGTGAACGGACCCAGCGTGGCGGCGTTAACATTGGCAGGTTGTAAACCATATCGCGCATGACTTCGAATGCCGCTGAACCCGCGCCAACGATAATTCCGGCACGTAGTTCGGTCACCGGGACACCCGCTTCACGTAAAATATCCGCCGTGGCCTGACGAGCACGCAGATGATCAGATTGTTCATGAGGCGGCGCCTGCAATGAACTGAGAAAGATTAATTGCTTTACCGGTACTTCGCGTAGCGCATCGCGGACGTTGAGAGCCACCTGGCGCTCCTGAGCGATAAAATCACCGCCTTCGCCCATGCTGTGCACCAGAAAATAGACAGTATCAATATTCTGCAACAGGGCCGGAAGGTTATCCGGCCAGTTGAGATCGACTTTATGGCAACTGACATTAGCCAGTTGCAGTTTTGCAAGTCTGTCGACGTGACGTGCCGCCGCCAGGATCTGATGCCCTTGCTGGCTGAGCGTGCGCACCAGATGCTGACCAATGTAGCCACTGGCACCGAGAACCAAAATGCGTTGCGGCACGTCTCTCTCCTTAACGCGCCAGAAACGCACGCCAGTGGGCGGCAACTTCCGCCAGTTGTTCACGCGAGACGTCAAGATGGGTCACCAGGCGGACAATCGGCGAGGCGTTAATCAGCACGTTTCTCGCTTTCATGTATTCGCCTAACGCGGCAGCATTTTCTTCCCCGACGCGAACAAACAGCATATTGGTGTCCTGACGCATCACATCCGCGCCTGCTTCACGCAACTGCTCCGCCATCCAGGCGGCGTTATCGTGGTCTTCCTGCAAACGTGCGACGTTATTTTTCAGGGCATACATCCCGGCGGCAGCCAGAATGCCGGACTGACGCATCCCGCCACCTGTCATTTTCCGCCAGCGAATGGCACGTTTAATGTAATCACGATTACCGACGAGTAATGAACCGACTGGCGTCCCAAGACCTTTCGACAGGCAAATGGTGAACGAGTCACAATATTGCGTGATCTCTTTCAGTTCGCAGCCGTAAGCCACCACGGCATTAAAGATGCGCGCACCGTCAACATGCAGCGCCAGATTGCGCTTGCGGGTAAATTCCCATACCTCTTTTAAGTATTCACGCGGCAGCACTTTGCCGTTGTGGGTGTTTTCCAGACTGAGTAATTTGGTGCGGGCGAAATGGATATCGTCGGGTTTGATTTTCATCGCCACTTTATCCAGCGGTAGCGTACCGTCGGCAGCTGCGTCGATGGGTTGCGGCTGAATACTGCCCAGCACTGCTGCGCCACCGGCTTCAAACAGATAGTTATGCGCGGCCTGACCGACGATATACTCTTCGCCGCGTTCGCAGTGACTGAGCAGAGCGACCAGGTTGGCCTGAGTGCCGGTAGGCAGAAAAATGGCGGCTTCTTTACCAGAAAGCTCTGCTGCATAGTCCTGCAGAGCATTAACGGTAGGGTCGTCTCCGTAAACGTCGTCCCCAACCGGGGCGGCCATCATCGCTTCGAGCATGGCGCGGCTCGGTCGGGTAACGGTATCACTGCGTAAATCAATCATGGCATGTCCTTATTATGACGGGAAATGCCACCCTTTTTACCTTAGCCAGTTCGTTTTCGCCAGTTCGAGCACTTCATCACCGCGCCCGCTGATGATTGCGCGCAGCATATACAGGCTGAAACCTTTGGCCTGTTCGAGTTTGATCTGCGGTGGAATGGCTAATTCTTCTTTGGCGACCACCACATCCACCAACACCGGACCATCGATGGAGAAGGCGCGTTGCAGAGCTTCATCAATTTCAGACGCTTTTTCCACGCGGATACCCGTAATGCCGCAGGCTTCGGCAATTCGGGCAAAGTTGGTGTCGTGTAGTTCGGTGCCATCAGTCAAATAGCCACCAGCTTTCATCTCCATCGCCACAAAGCCCAGCACGCTGTTATTAAAGACGATAATTTTCACTGGCAGCTTCATCTGCACTACCGAGAGGAAATCGCCCATCAACATGCTAAAACCGCCATCGCCGCACATGGCGACCACCTGGCGTTCTGGCTCGGTTGCCTGCGCGCCCAGCGCCTGCGGCATGGCGTTAGCCATCGAACCGTGGTTAAACGAACCTAACAGGCGACGCTTGCCGTTCATTTTTAGATAACGTGCCGCCCACACCGTTGGCGTACCAACGTCACAGGTGAAAATAGCGTCATCGGCGGCAAAATGACTAATTTGCTGCGCCAGATATTGCGGGTGAATGGCTTTCTCGCTCGGTTTAGCTAAATCGTCCAACCCTTTGCGGGCGTCGCGGTAATCTTCCAGCGCCTTATCCAGAAACTTGCGTTCGGTTTTTTCTTCCACCAGTGGCAGCAATGCGCGCAGGGTTGATTTGATATCGCCGACCAGCGCCATATCTACCTTGCTATGCGCGCCGATGCTGGCTGGGTTGATATCAATCTGAATAATTTTGGCATCGGTCGGGTAGAACGCACGGTAGGGAAACTGAGTACCGAGCAGCACTAACGTATCGGCGTTCATCATGGTATGGAAACCTGACGAAAAGCCGATTAATCCCGTCATTCCAACATCATATGGATTATCGTATTCGACATGTTCTTTACCGCGCAGGGCATGGACTATAGGCGCTTTAATTTTCCCGGCAAACTCAACTAACTCTTTATGCGCCCCCGCACAGCCGCTGCCACACATCAGGGCGATATTGCTGGAATAACGCAGCAGTTGCGCCAGTTTGCGTAACTCTTCTTCTTCCGGTGTTACTACCGGCTGTGGCGCATGATACCAGTGGGTTGTTGCCCCTTCTGGCGCAGGTTTTAACGCCACGTCGCCCGGTAACACAACAACGGAAACGCCACGGTTAAGCACCGCTTTGCGCATAGCAATTGCCAGCACTTGTGGGATCTGCTCTGGGCTGGAAACAAGCTCGCAATAGTGACTACATTCGCGGAATAGCTCTTGTGGGTGGGTTTCCTGGAAATAGCCGCTGCCAATTTCGCTGGAGGGAATATGAGCGGCAATCGCCAGTACCGGAACGTGATTGCGGTGGCAATCGAACAGGCCGTTGATTAAGTGCAGGTTGCCGGGACCGCACGATCCGGCACAGACCGCCAGTTCTCCGCTAAGTTGTGCTTCAGCGCCAGCGGCAAACGCCGCCACTTCTTCATGCCGGGTGGACATCCACTCGATGGTGCCCATGCGATTAAGACTGTCACTAAGACCGTTCAGAGAGTCGCCCGTGACTCCCCAGATGCGTTTCACGCCTGCCGATTCGAGTGTTTTGGCGATATAAGCTGCAACCGTTTGTTTCATGGTTCTCCATCTCCTGAATGTGATAACGGTAACAAGTTTAGTTCATCTGACGGAGGGGGAAGGGATGGGAGAAAAAGGAGGCACTAACGGTTAAATAGCCCGATGAAAGGAATATCATCGGGCATCAGGCGATTATGCGAGAACCAAATCCCCCTGCGGATGGCAGGAGCAGGCCAGTACGTAACCTTCAGCGATTTCGGCGTCGGTCAGCGTCATTGTGCTGCTCACCGTATATTCACCGGAAATCACTTTCGTCTTACAGCAGCCGCAAACACCCGCACGGCAGGCGGCGACAACCGGAACGTTATTGCTTTCCAGCGCCTCCAGTAGCGTGGTGCCAACCGGAGCGTAAAATTCTCGTGCCGGTTGCAGTTTGGTGAATTTCAGACCACTGGTCGCCGCTTCCGCTACTGGGGTGAAGAATTTCTCTTTAAAGAAACGCGTCACGCCGAGCGCTTTCACTTCCTGCTCTACCCAATCCATATATGGAGCAGGGCCACAGGTCATCACGGTACGTGAGGCTAAATCAGGAACGCGAGTCAGCAGTTCGCGAGTGAGACGACCAGCGATAAAGCCTTCGGTAACGTTATTTTCCGCCACCAGCGTTACCGGATAGTTACGCCACTCATCGGCGAAAATAACATCCTGCGGCGTACGCACGTTGTAGATCACCTGCACATCGGCCTGTGGACGGTTCTTCGCCAGCCAGCGACGCATCGACATAATCGGCGTAACGCCGCAGCCTGCCGCCAGCAACAGGAATTTATCTTCTGCTTTATCGTCGCAGGTAAATTCCCCCATCGCGTCCGAAAGCCAGAGATAATCACCGCGTTTTACATCGCGCGTCAGCCACCGGGAGCCGACACCGTCATCAATCCGCCGCACGGTCAGGGTGATGTATTCACTCACGCCTGGCGTGGAGGAAATGGTGTAAGCACGCAGCGTTTCCGCTGAGTTACGCACGCTGACCAGCGCATATTGCCCGGCGCGATACGGGTAGTAATCGTGGCAAATCAGGGAAATCGTCCACACATCCGGCGTTTCTTGCGTAATGTGATGAACCTGCATCCGCCACGGGCATTGATTCGTTGGCATCGTCATCGACAAACTCCTTACGCGCTCAACAGTTGCTTCATGTCTTCTTCAACAGTGGTGATAGAACGCAGGCCGAATTTCTCGTTCAGCACCGCCAGCAGGTCTGGTGTCAGGAAACCAGGTGCAGTCGGGCCGGTGACGATATTTTTCACACCCAGAGAAAGCAGCGTCAGCAGAATGACAATCGCTTTCTGTTCAAACCAGGAGAGCACCAGCGACAGCGGCAGATCGTTCACCCCACAGCCCAGTTTCTCTGCCAGCGTTACCGCCAGAATAATTGCTGAGTAAGCATCGTTACACTGACCAGCATCTACCAGACGCGGCAGACCTTCGATATCGCCAAACTCAAGTTTATTAAAGCGATATTTACCGCAAGCGAGGGTCAGGATCAGGCAGTCATCCGGCACGCTGGTGGCGAAATCGGTGAAGTAGTGACGCTCGCCGCGTGCGCCGTCACAGCCGCCAAGCAGGAAGATATGACGCAGTTTTTCACGGCTCACCAGATCAATCAGCGTATCGGCTGCGCCAAGCAGTGTCTGGCGACCAAAGCCCACGGTGATCAGGTGCGGAATTTCGCTGTACGGGAAGCCCGCCATCTGTTGCGCTTGGGCAATGACTGCAGAGAAATCTTCGCCATCCAGATGACGCACACCCGGCCAGCCAACGATGCTGCGGGTCCAGATACGATCGTCATAAGCGCCTACGGTTGGGTCGATGATGCAGTTCGAGGTCATCACGATGGGGCCTGGGAAACGAGCGAACTCCACTTGCTGATTCTGCCAGCCGCTGCCGTAGTTACCGACCAGATGCTTGAATTTACGCAGCTCCGGGTAACCATGCGCAGGCAGCATTTCGCCGTGGGTGTAGACATTAACGCCCGTGCCTTCGGTCTGTTCCAGCAGGTTGTAGAGATCTTTGAGATCGTGACCGGAAATCAGAATGCATTTACCCGCCGTCGCTTTGACGTTGACCTGAGTTGGCGTCGGGTGACCGTATTTACCGGTTTCGCCTGCGTCCAGAATGCTCATCACTTTGAAGTTCATCTGGCCGATTTCCATTGAACACTCAAGAAGCGCGTTCATATCGGCAGGCCAGGTCCCCAGCCACGCCATGATTTTATGGTACTGGGCATAAATATCGTTGTCGTATTGACCGAGAACATGCGCGTGTTCCATATAGGCCGCCGCACCTTTCAGGCCATACAGGCACAGCAGACGCAGGCCGAGAATGTTTTCGCCAATCGCCGCTTTATCTTTGTTAGGGGTAAATTCTGCTGCCTGACGTTGCAGCTCGCCGAGATCGTCGCTCATCAGTTGCAGGTCAGCCATCGGGTTATCGACGCGGGCGTTGGCATCTACAGCCAGGCATTGTGCTTTCAGCGCCTCGCGCAGGGCAATCGCTTCACGAGCGTAGCCGACAATACGCGGAGAATCGAAGTTAACGTTGGTCAGGGTTGAGAAAAAGGCACGTGGCGCAAAGCTGTCTACATCGTGGTTGATGATGCCGTATTCACGTGCTTTCACTGCCCAGGCCGAAAGCCCTTGCAGCGTCGCGATGAGTAAATCCTGAAGGTCAGAGGTTTCCGCCGTTTTACCACACATCCCCTGCGCGTATGAGCAGCCGTTTCCTGCCGGAGTACGGATAGTTTGTTCACATTGCACACAAAACATGATCACACCTTTTAAAGTTATATTTAATATACATGTTTAAGGTTAAGACGCTTAACGCGGGGATAAAAGAGATTTTTAATGCAACTTTAAGGGAGATTGATTTAGCGCAATTTTGGCGGCAGAGATCTACCGCCAGAGAGGTATTATGCAGAGAAAAAGGCGATGAGAATCGGCACTAACAGACTAAGAATAAAACCGTGAACAATCGCCGCCGGGACCATATCCAGCCCGCCTGTACGTTGAAGAACGGGCAGGGTGAAATCCATCGACGTCGCACCGCATAAGCCCAGTGCAGTAGAGCGGCTACGGCGAATCAGCCCAGGGATTAACATAATAGCAATCAGCTCACGGGCCAGATCATTAAAAAACGCCGCGCTCCCGATTACCGGACCAAAAGATTCGGTCAATAAAATACCGGAAAGAGAATACCAGCCGAAACCGGAGGCCATTGCCAGCGCGGTATTGATGGGAAGATCAAGAATAAAGGCGTTAATTAAACCACCAATTAATGAACTGGCAACCACCACCACGGCGACAATCATTCCCCGGCGATTAAGGACAATCTGCTTTAAGGTCATGCCATTATTGCGCAACTGAATACCGACGAGGAAAAGTAGCAGAATTAAGGTGTATTCACTGGCTTCGGTCGCGTGTTGTAAGAAAGCCAGTCCACTCAGACCAATGGCAAAACCAATCACTACTACGCCGCACAGTTTTAGCGACTCCAGCGCCATCGCAATACGCGACGGGAGTTTTTCTTGATGATGGTGGTTGCGCCATGGCAGGCCGCGCTCCAGCCACATCAGGGCGGCAATATTACACAGTAAAATAACGGTAATACTGACGGCAGAATAATGCAGAATTGCCAACAAGTTACTGGCGAGGTTATCGAGAAACGCCAGACTGATACCCATAAAAAAGAGAATAAGGTAAACCATCCAACTTAATAGCTGATTAATAACTCTTAATGCAGCTTTTTGGCGAAGCGGAATGAGGTAACCCACAATCAGGGGAACCAGAATGATTAACAGCCCAGAAAACATGAAAAACCAGTCCTTGCAAAGAAGATTCGAAATGCGCGATGACACACTACTGAAAGCGGAAGGACGAGTAAAGTTGCAATTAAAAGGAAATGTTATGCATCAGAGGGGGATTTTTAATTCTATATGAGTGTTTAGCGTTGTTGCGCTCCTTTCATGTGCAATGCCATATAAAGCCACTGGCGCAGGGAGCGGCCAGTCGCCGCCGCTCCCTGCCCCCCGGCCTTCGGGGAACGCCTCGGCGATTTTAACGCCACCAACACCCGTGCGGTTTGTAACGTCGAAGATAAAACCACCAGGGCAGACAACATGCCAATGCTAATTAATCGCGTTTTTCCAGCAGGGTCCGGTAAATCAGACCACCGATAATACCGCCGACAATTGGCACCACCCAGAAGAACCACAGTTGCTCTAATGCCCAGCCGCCCTGGAATATAGCAACCGCAGTACTGCGCGCCGGGTTAACGGAAGTGTTAGTCACCGGAATACTGATTAAGTGAATGAGGGTTAAGGCCAGACCAATGGCAATTGGCGCAAAACCAGCAGGAGCGAATTTGTCAGTTGCGCCGTGGATCACCAGCAGGAAACCTGCACTCAATACCAGTTCAACTACCAGCGCGGAAAGCATGGAATAACCGCCTGGTGAATGCTCGCCATAACCGTTAGAAGCAAAACCGCTGGCTGCCGCGTCAAAACCCGTTTTACCACTGGCAATTAAATACAGCAGCGCCGCCGCAACAATACCGCCGACAACCTGGGCAATTACGTAGCCAACGACTTCTTTTGCCGGGAAACGTCCGCCAGCCCATAAACCAATAGTGACCGCCGGGTTAAAATGACCACCAGAAATATGACCAACAGCAAAGGCCATTGTCAGAACGGTCAGACCGAACGCCAACGCCACGCCGGCAAAACCAATGCCTAATTCCGGGAAGCCTGCGGCCAGTACGGCACTACCACAGCCGCCAAAAACAAGCCAGAAAGTACCAAAACATTCAGCTGCTAATTTTCTGAACATATCCACCTCAATTAAAAATTGACCCTGTGAAAAATATGGTCGTTTTATAGGGTCGTCGTAAAAAAGTGACGACGGAAATAATGCGCGGCTATTTTAAAAACGAAGGCAAGTCATTCACCAGATAAATAAATCCAGTAAATTTGATTTAGGGCAACAGCGGGTTGCCCCATATAGTCATTTGTCTGATTGACAGTGTAGTGCAAGCGAAAGATTTAATCCTTTAGGCGTAATAAAAAATAATTTATCATGCTAATTATTTGATTTTGTTGTTTTTGCAGACTTGTCAGCAAGAGGGAGTATAACGCGATTATTCGCTCATTTTTCAGACATTTGCCATGCTTAAATGTGATGTCATCACGTATTAGCATGGCCTTTCCCGTTATACTGCCAGCGTAAAGGATAAGTCACATATTTCTGGAGGGGATATGATTCTTGAGCGCGTTGAAATTGTGGGTTTTCGCGGTATCAACCGTTTGTCGTTGATGCTGGAACAAAACAACGTCCTGATTGGGGAGAACGCGTGGGGTAAATCCAGCTTGCTGGACGCCTTAACCCTGCTGCTATCGCCAGAATCAGATCTCTACCATTTTGAGCGCGACGATTTCTGGTTCCCGCCGGGAGATATCAACGGGCGAGAACATCATCTGCATATTATTTTGACCTTCCGCGAATCGCTGCCAGGCCGACATCGGGTTCGCCGCTATCGGCCGCTGGAAGCGTGCTGGACGCCATGCACCGATGGTTATCACCGTATTTTTTATCGTCTGGAAGGGGAGAGTGCGGAAGACGGCAGCGTGATGACACTCCGCAGTTTTCTCGATAAAGACGGACATCCGATTGATGTTGAGGATATTAACGATCAGGCTCGTCATCTGGTGCGTTTAATGCCGGTGCTGCGCTTGCGTGATGCCCGTTTTATGCGCCGTATTCGTAACGGCACGGTGCCAAATGTCCCCAATGTGGAAGTCACCGCGCGCCAGCTCGATTTCCTCGCCCGTGAATTATCCTCACATCCGCAAAATCTCTCTGATGGGCAGATTCGTCAGGGACTTTCCGCAATGGTACAGCTGCTTGAGCATTATTTCTCTGAGCAGGGGGCCGGACAGGCGCGATATCGTTTAATGCGGCGGCGAGCCAGCAATGAGCAACGAAGCTGGCGCTATCTGGATATCATCAACCGGATGATTGACCGACCTGGAGGGCGCTCGTATCGGGTTATTTTGCTCGGCCTGTTTGCTACTTTGTTGCAGGCAAAAGGCACATTGCGACTGGATAAAGACGCCCGTCCATTGTTGCTGATCGAAGATCCAGAAACCCGTTTACACCCCATTATGCTTTCAGTTGCCTGGCATCTGTTGAATCTTCTGCCATTGCAGCGCATTGCCACCACCAACTCTGGCGAGCTGCTTTCGTTAACGCCGGTAGAGCATGTTTGCCGACTGGTACGTGAGTCCTCGCGCGTTGCCGCCTGGCGTCTGGGGCCGAGTGGTTTGAGTACCGAAGATAGCCGACGCATCTCTTTTCACATTCGTTTTAATCGTCCGTCATCGCTGTTTGCTCGCTGCTGGCTGTTGGTGGAAGGGGAAACAGAAACCTGGGTTATCAATGAACTGGCGCGTCAGTGCGGACATCATTTTGATGCCGAAGGGATCAAGGTCATTGAGTTTGCCCAGTCCGGGCTAAAGCCACTGGTTAAATTTGCCCGGCGAATGGGGATTGAATGGCATGTACTGGTCGATGGCGATGAAGCAGGGAAGAAATATGCCGCTACGGTACGCAGCCTGTTGAATAACGATCGGGAAGCCGAACGAGAACATTTAACGGCGTTACCGGCGCTGGATATGGAACATTTTATGTATCGCCAGGGATTTTCCGATGTGTTCCACCGCGTGGCGCAAATCCCGGAAAATGTACCGATGAATCTGCGCAAAGTTATCTCGAAAGCGATCCATCGCTCTTCCAAACCCGATCTTGCCATTGAAGTAGCAATGGAGGCCGGACGTCGTGGTGTGGACTCCGTACCGACGCTGCTGAAAAAAATGTTCTCACGCGTGCTGTGGCTGGCGCGCGGTCGGGCCGACTAACTACAAAACATCGTGGCCATTTGTGGCTGAATAGCGTCGAGCATCTCATAGCGCCGACGGTATTCAGCCCGTTTTTTACTGGCGATTTCGGCAATCTCTTTTCGTGCTATCTGTGCTGGAAGGCGGTAATGGCGTTCAGCATCACATACGCCGCCAACCGACTCCCAGAACGCGTTGTAATCGGCATGGATCTTGCCCTCTTTATCGCGATAACGCAGGCTGCGGTAAATATGCGTTTCATTGCTGACGGCAATAATCTGCTCTACCTGCAAACGTTGGGCAAACAGACAGGCCGCTTCCATCACGAGGCGTTTGGGAAATAGCCCGTGGCAGGCTTTCGTCGCATTCTGGATTTCCTGGTGTGGAATTTCCCATTTTGCGCCTTGCAGTCCGCCAATAAACATCGTCCTTTTCCCCTGATATTCACACAGGGTAAAAGTGAGCTCTGCCAGAGGAATACCTTCGCTGTTGCGGAACAGGATGGTGCTGTCACCTTCTTTATCCATTGAGATCATCATGGTCAGCTCAAGCGTGAACTGCTCGCCGTTTTTGCCTTCCAGCTTCGCCAGTTGCAGCCCGGGGGTATTCAAATATAAGCTGAATTCTTCCGCCGACATACACCCGCGGAGTAACGCATAATGGTAACGTAACGCCTCCAGCAATTGCTTACGGCTAAGATTCGCCGCAAGGTAAGGGCGATGTAGACGTACAGGCAGTCGCGGCTGGCGCGTTAACAACACATTGAGATTAGGCCAGTGGGAAAGTTCGTTCATCCACTCAACGCTTAAACGCGGCATAATCAACGAGCGCAGCAAAAATTTCTGGCGAAAACTACGGCGATGCCAGAATTTACCCGGCCGACACTGTCCTCGTGCCAGACTAAGAAAAAGTGACAGGCTGCTGAGAGATTCAGATGGCGTAAAGGTCCGTTCAGTTAGCTGCGACATATTCATGAAATCAATGGTTATACATGACGTCGATTTAACCATTGCGTATCTTAACCAAACATCAATAGTGTGATTATTAACGTAAATTTTAGTGTTTTGTTGATATTTCGTTGAAGTTAATGACCCAGATTGGCATATGGAGTATTCAGAATATTTATGAAAAAGCGGAAAACCGTGAAGAAGCGTTACGTTATTGCGATGGTGATAGTCATCGCCGGGTTGATTACGTTATGGAGAATTCTTAACGCACCCGTGCCGACTTATCAGACGCTGATTGTGCGCCCCGGTGATTTACAGCAAAGCGTGCTGGCGACCGGAAAGCTGGACGCGCTGCGTAAGGTTGACGTGGGCGCGCAGGTCAGCGGTCAGTTGAAAACGCTGTCGGTGGCGATTGGCGATAAAGTAAAAAAAGACCAGCTTTTAGGGGTTATTGATCCTGAACAGGCTGAAAACCAGATCAAGGAGGTGGAAGCAACGCTGATGGAGCTACGCGCGCAGCGGCAGCAGGCGGAAGCGGAGCTGAAACTGGCGCGGGTGACGTATTCCCGTCAGCAACGTCTTGCACAAACGCAAGCGGTTTCACAGCAGGATCTCGATAACGCCGCGACGGAGATGGCTGTGAAACAGGCGCAAATTGGCACCATTGACGCGCAAATCAAGCGCAATCAGGCCTCTCTCGATACGGCTAAAACCAATCTCGATTACACCCGCATCGTTGCCCCGATGGCCGGGGAAGTCACGCAAATCACCACTCTGCAAGGCCAGACGGTGATTGCCGCACAACAAGCACCGAACATTCTGACGCTGGCAGATATGAGCACCATGCTGGTAAAAGCGCAGGTTTCTGAAGCGGATGTAATCCACCTGAAGCCGGGGCAAAAAGCCTGGTTTACGGTGCTTGGCGATCCACTGACGCGCTACGAGGGGCAAATCAAGGATGTGCTACCGACGCCGGAAAAGATTAACGACGCTATTTTCTATTACGCCCGTTTTGAAGTACCCAACCCCAATGGTTTACTGCGGCTGGATATGACCGCGCAAGTGCATATTCAGCTCACCGATGTGAAAAATGTGCTGACGATCCCTCTGTCGGCGTTAGGCGATCCGGTTGGCGATAATCGTTATAAAGTCAAATTGTTGCGTAATGGTGAAACACGCGAGCGTGAAGTGACGATTGGCGCACGTAACGATACCGATGTTGAGATTGTCAAAGGGCTGGAAGCGGGCGATGAAGTGGTGATTGGTGAGGCCAAACCAGGAGCTGCGCAATGACGCCCTTGCTCGAATTAAAGGATATTCGTCGCAGCTATCCTGCCGGTGATGAGCAGGTTGAGGTGCTGAAGGGCATCAGCCTCGATATTTATGCCGGTGAGATGGTAGCGATTGTCGGCGCTTCGGGTTCTGGTAAATCGACCCTGATGAATATTCTCGGCTGCCTGGATAAGGCCACCAGCGGCACCTATCGCGTCGCCGGTCAGGATGTTGCCACGCTGGACGCCGATGCGCTGGCGCAACTGCGCCGCGAGCATTTCGGCTTTATTTTCCAGCGTTACCATTTGCTTTCGCATTTAACCGCCGAGCAGAACGTTGAAGTACCCGCCGTCTATGCCGGTCTTGAGCGGAAACAGCGGCTGCTTCGCGCCCAGGAGTTACTGCAACGACTGGGGCTGGAAGACCGTACAGAGTATTACCCGGCACAGCTTTCGGGTGGCCAGCAACAGCGCGTCAGTATCGCGCGGGCATTGATGAACGGCGGTCAGGTAATTCTTGCCGATGAACCGACCGGCGCACTGGACAGCCATTCTGGCGAAGAGGTGATGGCGATCCTGCATCAGCTGCGCGATCGCGGGCATACGGTGATTATCGTCACCCACGATCCGCAGGTTGCTGCTCAGGCCGAGCGGGTGATCGAAATTCGCGACGGCGAAATTGTGCGCAATCCTCCCGCCGTTGAAAAAGTGAATGCTACTGGCGGAACGGAACCTGTTGTCAACACGGCGTCTGGCTGGCGGCAGTTTGTCAGCGGTTTTAACGAGGCGCTGACGATGGCATGGCGGGCGCTGGCAGCGAATAAAATGCGTACTTTACTGACCATGCTGGGGATTATTATCGGTATTGCGTCGGTGGTTTCCATTGTCGTGGTGGGCGACGCCGCCAAACAAATGGTGCTGGCGGATATTCGTTCTATTGGTACGAATACTATTGATGTCTATCCCGGGAATGATTTTGGCGATGACGATCCGCAATATCAGCAGGCGCTGAAGTACGACGACTTAATCGCCATCCAAAAACAACCGTGGGTTGCCTCTGCCACGCCCGCCGTCTCGCAAAACCTGCGCCTGCGTTATAACAATGTTGATGTGGCTGCCAGTGCCAATGGTGTGAGCGGCGATTATTTTAATGTCTATGGCATGACCTTCAGTGAAGGGAACACCTTTAATCAGGAGCAGCTGAACGGTCGTGCGCAGGTCGTGGTTCTCGACAGTAATACTCGCCGCCAGCTTTTCCCCCATAAAGCAGATGTGGTTGGCGAGGTGATTCTGGTCGGCAATATGCCCGCCAGAGTCATTGGTGTGGCGGAAGAAAAACAGTCGATGTTTGGTAGCAGTAAAGTGCTGCGTGTCTGGCTGCCATACAGCACGATGTCCGGGCGAGTTATGGGGCAGTCGTGGCTGAACTCCATTACTGTCAGGGTGAAAGAAGGCTTTGACAGCGCTGAGGCGGAACAGCAACTCACGCGTTTACTTTCACTGCGCCACGGTAAGAAGGATTTCTTTACCTGGAACATGGATGGCGTCTTGAAAACCGTTGAAAAGACCACACGTACTTTACAACTGTTTCTGACGCTGGTTGCGGTGATTTCGCTGGTGGTGGGCGGTATTGGTGTAATGAATATTATGCTGGTGTCAGTGACCGAGCGGACGCGGGAAATTGGCATTCGCATGGCTGTAGGTGCGCGAGCAAGCGATGTTTTGCAACAGTTTTTGATCGAAGCCGTACTGGTTTGCCTGGTTGGTGGCGCGTTGGGAATAACACTGTCACTGTTAATTGCTTTCACCTTGCAGCTTTTCTTACCCGGCTGGGAGATTGGCTTTTCACCGTTGGCACTGCTGCTGGCGTTTCTCTGCTCGACGGTCACCGGGATTTTATTTGGCTGGTTACCCGCACGAAATGCGGCACGACTGGATCCAGTAGATGCTCTGGCACGAGAGTAATTTTTGAGATAAAAATGCCAGCCGATCGGGCTGGCATTTTGCCTTTAGGATGTACACAATGAGACAGAAGAGCTATGCGACTGCCGCTTCTACTTCGACGGGCACAATAACACTGGCGTGATTGCCTTTTGGCCCCTGGTGGACATCAAACTGAACGGATTGTCCAGCTTTTAGCGTTCTGTAACCATCCATCTGAATGGTGGAATAATGAGCGAAAATATCTTCGCCGCCGCCTTCAGGGCAGATGAAACCAAACCCTTTGGCATTGTTGAACCACTTGACAGTACCCTTTTCCATGCTTCGACATCCTTCGCAAATCTTATACAAGTAAGATGGAATAAACCGGGGTCAGAGAGGGGGCTGTTCAAAACCTCGCCAACTCTAGAAATACAATTTAGAGAATTAGGGCGAGCCGTCAAGCATTTGACAGGGGCCAGGGGGCAGGTATGAATCAAAAATTTGAAGCAGTTAACGCTATTGACAGGAATGTGACAGATGTCGCTGATGCCAACGATAGATGATAGTTATTTATCAGTTAGTGTTCGCGGGTGTTCGCCGTGGTGTATCTGTCTCATTTATTGCTATGATTATAAAGGAAAATTTCGTTTTTCTTGTTCGCCCTTGTTCGTCGCTGTTTGCCCTTGTACGATGCACGGTGTAGTCAATGGTGTAGTTAATTTTGATGACCGGAAATACGAAACATGAGCAGGGCAATTCATAGACTTAGCGACACTCTTTTACGAAAATTAAGCGGATCACCAACCACAAAAAACACCTTTTTTAATGATGGTGGCAACCTTAGCGTAAGGCATTCAACCAATGGCCTGTTAACTTGGTATTTCACTTACAGGGCCGGAACTGGCAGGCAGGTATCACCGGAACGCCTGAGACTGGGCAACTATCCCGATCTGAGCCTGAAAGCAGCCAGAGAAAAAGCGGCACAGTGTCGCGCCTGGCTGGCTGAGGGGAAAAATCCGCGCTATGAACTTAATCATGCTGTACAGGACGCGTTAGCCCCCGTGACGGTTAAGGAAGCGCTCACTTACTGGCTTGAATCGTACGCAAAGGAAAAGCGCACTGACTACGAATCACTGAAAAGCCGGATCAATAAACACATAATTAGCCAGATTGGCGCTATGCCACTGGAAAAATGCGAGCTACGGCACTGGTTGGCCTGTTTTGACCAGATGGCAAAGCGAAGCCCAGTATCTGCCGGATTTTTGCTACAGGTATGCAAACAGGCGCTTAAGTACTGCCGAAAACGACGATACGCAATCAGCAACGTTCTTGATGATATGGTTGTCGGTGATGTGGGAAAAAAAGCAGAAGTGAGCGAGCGCGTACTAACAAACAAGGAGCTTGGGGAATTACTCCGCGCCCTGGATGACAAAATATTCCCGCCATACTACAGCGCCCTAATTCGCCTCCTGATTGTTTTTGGATGCCGTACCACTGAGCTAAGGCGCTCTGAGGTGCAGGAGTGGGATTTTAAAGAAATGCTCTGGACAGTACCGAAGGAGCACAGCAAAACGAAGGTCGCCATATTCAGGCCAATACCGGAAAGCATTTTGCCGTTCGTCACGCAACTGGTGGAGCAGAACAGACACACGGGCTTATTGCTTGGTGAACTGAAAGGACAATCTTCGGTAGCAGAGTACGGAAGAACAGCGCACAGACGAATTAATCAAGCCCCTTGGACGTTACACGATATCCGGCACACATTTACAACCATGCTGAACGATTTAGGCGTGGATCCGCATATTGTCGAGCAGCTTACAGCCCACCAGATGCCAGGGATGCAACGAGTCTATAACCACTCCCGCTATCTTGATGCAAAACGTGATGCTCTTAATCTATGGGTAGACCGTCTCGAGCTTCTCCAGAACAATGATGAAAAAATCGTTGTTATGACCCCACGAATTTACACCCAAAATTCTTGACAAATTACGGCTGTTTTTTCTTTAAGAGATTACAGCCGTGAATAAATCGACGAATATCGACAAAGTTCGTTGTGTTTTTATTTGTCAACCATCGAAAAAATTGAAATGTCTTCTTCTGAATTCTTATTCTCTGTTTTTTGATCGTTCCCGCAATCGATGGTTTATCTGTTTGTTTTTAATGAGATAATTCAAACGTAATGCCAAATGACGACATTTTTTGTTGCGTCGCTTAAAAACTCGTGACACGATTTTAAACACTAACGAGCTTCTACGAACCTTAGCGAACAAAGCCTTTAGCAAGGTTGTGTTTTTAATTTAAGAGGTGAAAAAGAATCTAAGTAATATCCGATCTCATATATCTACAGCTAAGAGAAAAGTTTATATACGTAATTTTTATGTAGGTTTTTGTATGCGTGAAATAAATGAAGATCGCGTAATCCGTGAGGATGAATGTCGTAAGTTAACTGGAGTGTGTCGCACTACACGCTACGAACTGGAGAAAAAAGGATGCTTTCCGTCACGTCTTAATCTGGGTGGTCGCTCTGTAGGTTGGCTGCTGTCCGAGGTTATGGAATGGGTTAAAAGCCGGGATCGCATTAATTCAGGCAAGGCAGCGTAAAGGGGAGTATATGACACATAAAACAAAGGCGACCGGAGGCGGTCGCCAATGGGAAAACACTAAACATAAGCCCGAACATCATAGCGATTTGCTGGCTGGTGGGCAATGTGATCAGTGTGCTGGCTTGCTGGTGGGCTATCAACCTTTTGGCTCGATACCGCGCTGTTGTAATTCTTTGCGGATTATTCGCTTTATCCAGGCAGCAAGAGAATCATCGCCGTCCTGTTGTTGTGCTTTTTCCATCTTTTCCCGTAAGTCAGGATCTAAACGGAACTGGAACGGAGGATTACCACGCCTTTCGTTTTTGTGTGTTGACACGTTAATTACACCCCATGTAATGTATTTATGTGTAATGACACATTACACACAATCGGCGCAAAAAGCAAAGCCCCGCAAGTGTCGTTACCACTGGCAGGGCTTATAACCACAAACCGTTATGAGAGGTAGTTTTATGGCTGTAAGACAGCATACCCCACACCTAGCGCACACACAAACGGCCTTTGTGTGGCGTTTTCTGGCACTGAGTGCCGGAGAATCTCAAATCGTCCACGTAACCGCCTGGACAGAACGCGAAGCGCGTAACCGTTGTCCGTCCGGTTGTGTCGCTGTATTCGCTGCCCGTATTCGTCAGGGGGTGTGCCATGATTAACCTGTCACTTACTGACCTTAACCGCATTCAGTTTCGTGAGAAATTTACCGGGCAGCTACTGGTCAATGTGGATAAAGGCCGCGTGGTGTGTAATTACCACCTGCCAGATGAAGCAATTGTCGCAACAAGGGAATCATTACAGGAACTCGCAGACAAAGCGCATAAGCACGCCACCAGCGAAACAGAATATGCCGGGGCTTTCGTTCCTCACTCACTGGCTGTTATGCAATTTAGTGCTGATATGGCGCTGAATGAGGCAGGCAAAATTCTTACCGCAGATATTCAAGGGGTGCACCATGCATGATGACCGTTATTTTAAATCAATGAGCCATGCAGAAAATGCACTGACTAACAGTGAATGCTTGCGGCAAATATTGCTTATTTGGCTTGATGGTTTAAGTGATGCGCCGGAAGATGAACGTGAATCTAATCTTGCTGGTGCGTTTATTTCATTACTCGATACGGTAATCGTCGAATTAAATAAAGCGATCGAAATTCACGATAAAAAAATAAACGCGGAATAAAAACCATGAAAAATAAAAATTCTGGCTTTACCGCCAGCGGCCCCGCTCGTCCTGAATTTATGAACGGCGATATTTACCGCGATAAATATGGCGGCATGGTAACGATTAAAGGCGTGGCAGAACGGCGCATCACTTACCGCCGTGATGGCTACGAATATGACTGCGTGATGCCTGTTTATCAGTTCCGGCGTGATTTCACGCTGGTGGGCCATCGTAAAGCCGTAAATCAGAAACGTGCAGCAAGCTATATCCGCAAAATCCGTGAAATGCTGGTCGCAGGGGGTAAGAAATGAAACTGGCACCGAACGTAAAAAAACAACCACGCGGAATAAAACACAAAGACACAGAGGTAATTATTTTCGCGGGTAGTGATGCGTGGGCACATGCAAAACAGTGGCAGGAGCAGGACGGCCCCGCATCCGGCGATGATGTGCCGCCTGTGTGGCTTGGGCCAAATCAGCTTGCCGAACTTGATGCGCTGAAAATTGTTCCGGATGGGAAAAAACGCGTAAGGCTGTACCAGGCCGGAGAACTGGATTTAGTGGAGACCAAAAAGATTGGTCAGAAGCTGGCGGCGGCAGATATTCAGGATGCGAATTTTTACCCTGAAGGAACGCACGGTCAGGAGGTGGAAAACTGGCGCGAATATCTGGCCCGTGAGCGCCAGAATCTTTCTGATGGTCTGGTGATTGAGCTTCCGGTAACGCAAAAGGCGCAACTTTCGCAGATGGCAGACAGTGAGCGCGCACTGCTGCTGGCTGATCGCTTTGATGGCGTTTGTGTGCATCCGGAAAGTGAAATCGTCCACGTCTGGCGCGGCGGGGTATGGTGTCCGGTCAGCACAATGGAACTGAGTCGCGAAATGGTGGCGATTTATTCAGAACATAAGGCCACTTTCAGCAAGCGCGTAATCAGTAACGCCGTTGAAGCGTTAAAAGTTATTGCCGAACCAATGGGCGAGCCGTCCGGTGATTTGCTGCCGTTCGCCAATGGTGCGCTTGACCTGAAAACGGGGGAATTTTCCCCGCACTCGCCGGAGAACTGGATCACCACGCACAACGGTATTGAATACACGCCGCCAGTACCAGGGGAGAATATCCGCGACAACGCGCCAAACTTTCATAAATGGCTTGATCACGCTGCCGGAAAAGATCCGGGCAAGATGATGCGTATATGCGCCGCGCTATACATGATTATGGCGAACCGGTACGACTGGCAGATGTTTATTGAGGCCACCGGAGACGGCGGGAGCGGCAAGAGCACTTTCACGCACATAGCCAGCCTTCTGGCAGGGAAACAGAACACCGTAAGCGCTGAGATGACATCGCTTGATGATGCTGGTGGGCGTGCGCAGGTTGTCGGGAGTCGGCTTATTGTCCTGGCAGACCAGCCGAAATATACAGGCGAAGGCACGGGCATCAAGAAAATCACGGGCGGCGACCCCGTGGAAATTAACCCGAAATATGAGAAGCGTTTCACAGCGGTAATCAGGGCGGTTGTGCTGGCAACCAATAATAACCCGATGATATTCACCGAACGGGCCGGAGGTGTGGCACGTCGTCGCGTGATTTTCCGTTTCGACAATATCGTCAGTGAGGCCGAAAAAGACAGGGAGCTACCGGAAAAGATTGCGGCTGAAATCCCCGTCATTATCCGCCGATTACTGGCGAACTTTGCAGACCCTGAAAAGGCGCGGGCTTTACTACTGGAACAGCGTGACGGTGATGAAGCACTGGCAATAAAGCAGCAGACGGATCCGGTTATTGAATTTTGCCAGTTCCTGAATTTTCTGGAGGAAGCACGTGGCCTGATGATGGGCGGCGGTGGCGATTCCGTGAAGTACACAACCAGGAACAGCCTTTACCGCGTCTATCTGGCGTTTATGGCGTACGCAGGCAGGACCAAACCGCTAAACGTAAATGATTTTGGCAAAGCCATGAAGCCCGCCGCAAAAGTTTACGGACATGAATATATTACGCGGAAAGTTAAGGGGGTAACGCAGACTAACGCAATAACAACCGACGATTGCGACGCATTTTTATAATTTTTTGCAGTGGCTGTCTACCCTGTCTACCTGAGCGATAAAAGTTGTTTTGATTCAGTGTGTTAATTTGGGTAGATAGCTTTTTTTTACTGTCTACACACTATCTACCCTGTCTACCTGTTTTGGTAGCCAGTCGGAGGGATGGGTAGACATCATGTAGACAGAGATTTTTTACTGTCTACCACCATGAAACCCGCGTCATTACTGGCCTGAGCATCCACCAGGTAGATAAGGTAGACAAGGTGGGGGTATCTCCAAAACTTTTTAAACGAGGGGGTAAAAACAAAAATGCACACATCAGGAAAACTTAACAATCAGAAGAAGCAACATAGCCGCCCCATTGACCTTACAGAGCACTGGCTGAGGGTGGCGATAAAAATCATCGACCGCAACGCGGGAGAAGGATACGCGAAAGCACATCCTGAACTGATAAGCGCATTCATGACCACGGCGGCAGCAAACTTTGCCACGCTGACAGAACGGGAGATTGCCGAAGCGGAACAGGTGACAACCATCAACGTTAAAACCGGAGAGCAGACAGCATGACAGCACAGATAGCAGCTTACGGGCGGCTGGTGGCTGACCCGCAGTTAAAGACCACCAGCAAAGGGACACAAATGACGATGGCGAGTATGGCGGTCCCCCTTCCGTGCAGCCAGGCAGATGACGGACAGGCGACGATGTGGTTATCCGTGATAGCGTTTGGCAGACAGGCCGAAGCGCTGGCAAAGCACCGCAAGGGGGAACTCCTGAGCGTGGCTGGTAACATGCAGGTGAACCAGTGGACAGGCCAGAACGGGGAAACGCGGCAGGGCTGGCAGGTTATCGCAGACAGTGTAATCAGTGCCAGAACGGCGCGACCAGGTGGTAAAAAAGGCCAACAGGGGCAGGCCACTGACGCACTGAACAGGGCAAAACAACAGGCGGGGAATGATGATCCGTACGGGGATAACATACCGTTTTAAGCAACGAGTAACAGAAGCTGGAGCAATCCGGCTTTTTTACGGGTCCTCCCGGTGTAGTGACCTGCCACGGGGCGGGAGCGTCGCGGAAAAAGGCTGGTTTTTGCATTTTCATGGCGGCGGCAGCATGTGTGATAATTTATTGATAATTAAAAATTATTTCTGTTTTCACCTGTACAATATTTTTTTCTCCCTGTCATTAGACTAGTTTGCAATTAATTGAAATATATAAATAAATTGGTTTTTCACCTGCCAGATGGAGTTGCCTGTGCAAAACGTGTTCAGATGGCGGGATATTTATGCCGGATTCTCTCCGGCTTTTTTGTGTCTGAATCTGATTAATCTATTTTTATGATAGAAATATGTTTATCTACCACTTTTATCGATCAATAATGCGCGCAGTTTAGTCAGTAAGAGGAAGTTACTGTGAATTGTATTAACGACCTGAACACAGGCGAGGTAAAAGGTGGTTCCGTTCATCTGGATGCGCAGACCGTTATGCGCCTTAAGCAGTACAGGATCGACCATATAAATCATCATCCTAACAAACCATTACCAGGTGTGGCGCAGATTGTCAGACATGCCGTAAACACCTGGCTTAATCAGAATGGTTTTGCATCGGTGGGGGAATAATGAATCGCTGGTACACCATTAAGGCGGCGGATGTTCGTGGAGCGGCGGATATATCTATCTATGAGGAGATTGGCGGCTTCGGTGTTACTGCAAAGCAGTTCGCGGAAGACCTGAAAGCCCTTGGCGATGTTTCACATATCAATCTGAGGATCCATTCACCAGGTGGTGATGTGTTTGAAGGCATCGCCATCTATAACCTGCTACGGAATCATCCGGCAGACATTACGGTTTATATCGATGGTGTTGCGGCTTCAATGGCTTCGGTGGTCGCAATGGCTGGCGATCGTGTAGTGATGCCGGAGAACGCCATGATGATGATCCATAAACCGTGGGGGATCTCTGGCGGAAATGCTGGCGATATGCGTGATTATGCTGATTTGCTGGATAAGGTGGAAACCGTGTTAATCCCTGCTTATGCCAGAAAAACGGGCAAATCAGCACAGGAAATTACCGCCATGCTGGAGGATGAAACCTGGATGGATGGGAAAGAATGCCTTAAGCACGGTTTTGCTGATGAATTGTTGCCATCCGTCAGAGCAATGGCGCGAATTGAATCGAAACGCACAGGAGATTTTTTACATATGCCGGAAACCATTAAAGGAATGATTACACCGCCACAGGGAGCGGCAAATATTGCTGGTAATGAACAGAAGCGCATCAATGGAATAAGTGAAGTGTTTAGCCTGTTCGGCAGTCGTTACGACGGGATCAAAATGGCGTGTCTGGAAGATGCATCATGTACACCGGAAATGGCCCGTGAAAAGCTGTTGAACGAGCTGGGGCGCGAGTCCACGCCATCCAATAAAAATACCCCGCCTCATATCTATGCCGGAAACGGAAACATAACAGGTGATGCAATTCGTCAGGGGCTTTATTCCCGTCTTGGGTATGAACGCCCTGAACGAGGCAACCCTTACGCGATGATGAGCCTTTTTGAAATGGCCCAGGCATCACTGGTTGATCGTGGTATCACTGTGAGCGGTTTTATTAATCGCTCGCAGGTTGTTAATGCGGCTTTTACACACAGCAGCAGTGATTTTTCTCATATTCTGGCTGGTGGGGCTGAAAAATCTGTACTGAAAGGCTGGCAGGACAGCGGCGAAACGTTCCAGAAATGGACGCGTACCGGTTCGCTTTCAAACTTTCATGAAGCAAAGCGCGTTGGTCTGAATGGTTTTTCAAAGCTGGATAAAGTACCGGAAGGTGCGGAATATAAATACATCACCACCAGCGATAAAGGTGTACCTATTGCGCTGGCCACGTACGGGAATATTTTTTCCGTTACCCGTCAGGCCATTATCAACGATGACCTGACCCAGTTAACTACAATCCCCATGGCGATGGGACGCGCAGCCGCCAGAACAGTTGGCAATCTGGTTTATCTCCTGTTAACCAGCAACGGCAAGTTTACGGATGGTAAAGCGTTATTCCATGCCGATCATAAAAATCTTATTGCGAAGGATATGGACATGGTGGGGCTTGATGAAGCCCGTAAGCGGATGCGCCTCCAGGAGGATGCTAACGGCGACTCCCTGAATATTACCCCTGCTTTTGTTCTGGTCCCTGCCGCGCTGGAATCTGCCGCGCGTCGCGCCATTTTGTCATCGTCATCAGTCTTTCCGGTTGGTGATGAGAGCACTATCAATCAGAACCCCGGCATCATTAACGTGGTGAAAGATATGGCAGAAGTAATTGTTGAGCCACGTCTTGATAAGGCCAATAGCAAGGAATGGTATGTAGCCGCAGCTAAGGGGATGGACACAATAGAAGTCGCTTATCTTGATGGGATGGATACGCCATATCTTGAGGAGCAGGTGGGCTTTACTGTTGATGGTGTCGCCTGGAAAGTACGCATAGATGCAGGTGTCGCGGCCCTCGATTATCGCGGATTACTGAAATCGAGTGGAGCATGACAACAAGGGCGGCGACAGCCGCCTTTTTTACGGGTCCTCCCGGTGTAGTGACCTGCCACGGGGCGGGAGCGGCGCGGAAAAAGGCTAGTTTTTGCATTTTCATTCGTCGTCATCATCTTTATATAATATTGAATTTTAAGTATTTTTATTTTTGGTATGTTAATTTTGCTTGTTTTATGCTCAACATATAGCGCATTTTTTGACCTCTTCTGAAAGTTGTTCGCAAGATGCATGTTTAAAACATTCTGGAGCGGGTATGGATCGAGAACTGAAAAATCTGATGCTGAACATTAATCAACTGGCGGCGATAGCGGGAATATGTCGTCAGACTGCGGCGGCAAGGCTGAAAAATATCCAGCCAGCCGGAGGGCATGACAAGCTGAAACTCTATCGGGTGACTGACATTCTGACCTGTTTTCTTGATCTTCCCGTTCCGGCATCACTGGAAGAAATGGAGCCACATGACCGTAAGGCCTGGTATCAGTCCGAACGTGAGCGCCTCAAGTTCGAACAGGAAACGGCGCAACTCATACCCGCCGATGATGTGCGAAAAGAGATGGCTATATGGGGGGAAATCGTAAGCGAGGAACTGGCAAAACTCCCCAATATTCTGGCACGTGATGCCGGGCTTAAACCGATGGCAGTAAACAGAGTGCAGTCAATTATTGACGATTTGCGTAATCAGATTATCAGCCGGATGGTAAAAAATGACGTAGTGAATGAGGTCGCAAAACAGGCATGATAATGACCGAATCTGAAATACTGCGATTAATCCGCTGTGCTGGTGGAATCAGCCAGTTGGCTGACGAACAGGCCGCGCAGCCGGATACAGTCACCGCTGAAAATTACGCGCGTGTGGTGGCTGAGGTGATGCTCCGTGACGGTATTGAGCTTAACGGCGTGGATATGCGCAACATACGAACAAGAGTCCTTGAGTTGCTGGCATACCGTCGCCGTTCTCAACAACGGAGGGAGAGCGCGAAAAATACTTACCAGTGGAAGAGGCCGGAGCGGTTACGGCGGTAACTGGTTGATATTTTCGAAATTCGCCAGCGGCGAACATCGGGGAAACCAGCCTAACCCGTTGATTCTTCCAGAATCCCCCATTGGGGGAGGCTGGGCGGCCTGCTGTGGGCTTTTCCACCATTGGTGGAAAAGTGGCGCGACTACAGGGCTGGATCATCAATATGGTGACGCAGCAACAGAGTGACCATTAGTCACCTTGTTCTAACTCGCTGTATTCGTTTAATTTCCACCAACTGCGGAAATTGAGAAACTCACCCGCCAGACCCTGAATAGTGAAAATCGCTATGCAGCTTCATGTGTCCATTTTCCCGAAACAGGAAAACCCGTTTTCGGGAGAAGGTGCGATCATGTTCGTCATACCTGTTCCGTTGAAACGGAATACCCGATTCCGGCGTAGCTGGTGGACGCACAGCCACATACAACTAACTTTGCGCGTCAGTATTGCTGACCCGCAAACAACAACCCGGCAACAGAACGTTACCCGATTCAGCCGTTCGATGGCATCACTGGACCCACTTTCCTGATGCGTTTGCGGGTTATTTGGGGGGTGTTTGCGGGTTATTTTGAATGTCTTGCGGGTTACGTTTTGGCTAATATTCAAACATGTCATTTTTTAACGTATTGATATTAAAGAATAAAAAATACTTAGCACGCGAAGATAACCCGCTAACCCGCATAACCCGCACTGTTTTGTATATATATACGAAAAATTGCATTCAGGAGGGGGATCGAAATTCCTGCAATCCATTACTTATGGAACTATCCGCCCCGTCAAATTTTTACACCCGCGAAATTAAAAAAATGCGTTGCGCTGGTGGGCTTTTCCACCATTGGTGGGAAACATGGCACCACATCCACCAGCTTGATAACGGATAGCCGGAAAACGATAACGATTAAAGCGTGTTGATCTTTGTTCGTGGTTGTTCGATATTGTTCGTGGAACGGTGTAGTTAATGGTGTAGTTAATTTTACTGTTTTTGACGAGTTTATTGTTTGTAACGCAATGAAAAATAAAGGCTAATAAGCCAAATGCTATAAATGATAGTTATCTATCATGTGGAGTAGATTGGTCAGGCAAATAAGCTCTTGTCAGCGGCAGGGCGTTCTGCCGATAACCGTAACCGAAGATGATAACTGACAATGGGTAAAACGAACGACTGGCTGGACTTTGATCAACTGGCGGAAGAAAAAGTTCGCGACGCGCTAAAACCGCCATCTATGTATAAAGTGATATTAGTCAATGATGATTATACTCCGATGGAGTTTGTTATTGACGTGTTACAAAAATTCTTTTCTTATGATGTAGAACGTGCAACGCAATTGATGCTCGCTGTTCACTACCAGGGGAAGGCCATTTGCGGAGTCTTTACCGCTGAGGTTGCAGAAACCAAAGTGGCGATGGTGAACAAGTACGCGAGGGAGAATGAGCATCCATTGCTGTGTACGCTAGAAAAAGCCTGAATGCAGGCATAAAAATTGGGGGAGGTGCCTATGCTCAATCAAGAACTGGAACTCAGTTTAAATATGGCTTTCGCCAGAGCGCGCGAGCACCGTCATGAGTTTATGACCGTCGAGCACTTGTTACTGGCGCTGCTCAGTAACCCATCTGCCCGGGAGGCGCTGGAAGCGTGTTCTGTGGATTTGGTTGCGCTCCGTCAGGAACTGGAAGCCTTTATTGAACAAACCACACCCGTTCTGCCTGCCAGTGAAGAGGAGCGCGACACACAACCGACGCTGAGTTTTCAGCGTGTACTGCAACGTGCGGTCTTCCATGTCCAGTCCTCCGGTCGCAATGAGGTTACCGGTGCAAACGTTCTGGTCGCTATCTTTAGCGAACAGGAGTCGCAGGCGGCATATCTGTTGCGCAAACATGAAGTCAGCCGTCTCGATGTGGTGAACTTTATCTCTCATGGCTCGCGTAAAGACGAGCCGACACAGTCTTCTGATCCTGGCAGCCAGCCAAACAGCGAAGAACAAGCTGGTGGGGAGGAACGTATGGAGAATTTCACGACGAACCTGAATCAGCTTGCGCGAGTGGGCGGAATCGACCCACTGATTGGTCGTGAGAAGGAGCTGGAGCGTGCTATTCAGGTTCTCTGCCGTCGCCGTAAAAACAACCCGCTGCTGGTGGGGGAGTCTGGTGTCGGTAAAACCGCGATTGCGGAGGGGCTTGCATGGCGAATTGTTCAGGGCGATGTGCCGGAAGTGATGGCTGACTGTACGATTTACTCTCTCGATATCGGTTCCCTGTTAGCGGGCACAAAATATCGCGGCGACTTTGAAAAACGTTTTAAAGCGTTGCTCAAGCAGCTGGAGCAGGACACTAACAGCATCCTGTTTATTGATGAGATCCACACCATTATCGGTGCGGGTGCAGCGTCTGGTGGCCAGGTCGATGCGGCTAACCTGATTAAACCGTTGCTCTCCAGCGGTAAAATCCGCGTAATTGGTTCGACAACCTATCAGGAGTTCAGCAACATTTTTGAGAAAGACCGTGCTCTGGCGCGTCGCTTCCAGAAAATTGATATTACTGAACCGTCAATCGAAGAAACTGTTCAAATCATCAATGGCCTGAAACCGAAGTATGAAGCGCACCACGACGTGCGTTATACCGCAAAAGCGGTGCGTGCGGCGGTAGAGCTGGCGGTGAAATACATTAACGATCGTCATCTGCCGGATAAAGCGATTGATGTTATCGACGAAGCGGGCGCTCGCGCACGTCTGATGCCGGTAAGCAAACGCAAGAAAACCGTTAATGTGGCGGATATTGAATCCGTGGTGGCCCGTATTGCACGCATTCCAGAGAAGAGTGTTTCTCAGAGTGACCGCGATACCCTGAAAAACCTCGGCGATCGCCTGAAAATGCTGGTCTTCGGTCAGGATAAAGCCATTGAGGCGCTGACTGAAGCCATTAAGATGGCGCGTGCAGGTTTAGGTCACGAACATAAACCGGTCGGTTCGTTCCTGTTTGCCGGCCCTACTGGGGTCGGGAAAACAGAGGTGACGGTACAGCTTTCGAAAGCGTTGGGCATTGAGCTTCTGCGCTTTGATATGTCCGAGTATATGGAACGCCATACCGTCAGCCGTCTGATTGGTGCGCCTCCGGGATACGTTGGTTTTGATCAGGGCGGTTTGCTGACTGATGCGGTCATCAAGCATCCACATGCGGTGCTGCTGCTGGACGAAATCGAGAAAGCGCACCCGGACGTGTTCAACATCCTCTTGCAGGTGATGGACAACGGTACACTGACCGATAACAACGGACGCAAAGCGGACTTCCGTAACGTGGTGCTGGTGATGACCACTAACGCGGGGGTACGTGAAACCGAGCGCAAATCCATTGGTCTTATCCACCAGGATAACAGCACCGATGCGATGGAAGAGATCAAGAAGATCTTTACACCGGAATTCCGTAACCGTCTCGACAACATTATCTGGTTCGATCATCTGTCAACCGACGTGATCCATCAGGTGGTGGATAAATTCATCGTCGAGTTGCAGGTTCAGTTGGATCAGAAAGGTGTTTCTCTGGAAGTGAGCCAGGAAGCGCGTAACTGGCTGGCCGAGAAAGGTTACGACCGGGCAATGGGCGCACGTCCGATGGCGCGTGTCATCCAGGACAACCTGAAAAAACCGCTCGCCAACGAACTGCTGTTTGGTTCGCTGGTGGACGGCGGTCAGGTCACCGTCGCGCTGGATAAAGAGAAAAATGAGCTGACTTACGGATTCCAGAGTGCACAAAAGCACAAGGCGGAAGCAGCGCATTAATCTGATTGTCTGGTAGGTTGGTGAAGTCCGTAATCTCGTCAGGGGTTACGGACTTTTTATTTATGGGGGGAGGAGGTTCAGACCCTTTTTTTAATGATGATGCTAAGTTATTGATAATTAGTGCTGCGGGTAGGTAAGGATAAAAAAGGGTGGCAGCAGGAGATTGAGATGGTTTTGCTTTATTAACAACGGGCTAAACGTGTAGTATTTGAGTTCACTGCCGTACAGGCAGCTTAGAAAGCACACGTCGAGCTGGTGGGGATTAATGCTGGGTTCACTGCCGTACAGGCAGCTTAGAAATTGCCGCGGATCCTGTCTGCCAATAATGACAAGCTCACTGCCGTACAGGCAGATAAAATGCGAAAAAAAACCCGTACTTTCGTACGAGCTCTTCTTTAAATATGGCGGTGAGGGGGGGATTCGAACCCCCGATACGTTGCCGTATACACACTTTCCAGGCGTGCTCCTTCAGCCACTCGGACACCTCACCAAATTGTTTTGTTGCCTGACCTCATGGGGGGCAACGGGGCGCTACTATAGGGAGTTGGAATAAAACGGTCAAGAAGAATTTTAATGATAATTATTGTTTGCTCATACTGTAAACAAGTTGTGCAGTATATCTACATCGAGACAAGTTACGGACTTATACTTCTAAAGTACTCCATACATATCACAAAATAAAAAGGCCGGCTAAACCGACCTTTTACTCATTCTTTCTCTTCGCCCATCAGGCGGTAAAACAATCAGCGACTACGGAAGACAATGCGGCCTTTGCTCAGGTCGTACGGGGTCAGTTCAACAGTCACTTTGTCGCCCGTCAGGATGCGGATGTAGTTTTTGCGCATTTTACCGGAGATGTGTGCAGTAACCACGTGACCGTTTTCTAACTCTACGCGGAACATGGTATTAGGCAACGTTTCAAGAACGGTACCTTGCATTTCAATATTGTCTTCTTTGGCCATCTAATCCTCTGGGGTATCACTACCGTAATTTGAACCGGCAAGATAATGCCGAAGTTCTGTAAATAAGTAAAGATTTGCGCGCTAAATCGCAACAAACAGGTTCGGCACATTACTCCGAAAACACACGGCTAAGCCGCACCAAAAGCGCAACGTATAAGGGAGCGGTGAGATAAACGATGGGCGTTACCTGACGCGAAAAATTCCTTATCGGCAGCGGGGTAATGAGCGTAACCAACTCTGCGACCGCAATTATAACACTCTGGGGAGAAATGTGCCGAAAACATTCATTCTTGTGGTGAAAACAAGCATCGAGGTACCCAGAAATTATTCGGCAATCGTCCGAGGCGCATTTGATTGAGATAATTAAGGTAATCCCGGCGGGGAATTTCGCAGGCACCAAGCGATGCTGTGTGATCGTTAAGGACCTGGCAGTCGATAAGTTTACCGCCATGACGGATAAATTCATCACAGAAGACCAGAAGCGCCGTTTTGGACGCATTTTCCATCCGGCTGAACATGGACTCGCCACAAAATAGTGTTCCCTGGGCCACGCCGTACATACCGCCGACAAGCTCATCTTCACGCCAGACTTCAATGGAGTGGGCATGACCGAGTTCGTGAAGGCGATGGTAGGCTTCGACCACGCCACGCGTGATCCAGGTTCCTTCTTCGCGATCGCTGGCACAGCCTTCGATGACCTGACCAAAAGCGTAATTCATCGTGACACGATAGGGTGAGCGTTTATGAAATCGCTTCATACTACGGCTGATATGCAGTGATTCTGGCCATAACACCGCGCGGGGATCGGGCGACCACCAGAGGATGGGGTCGCCAGGAGAAAACCACGGGAAAATACCACGCTGATAAGCCATTAACAGGCGCGCAGGGCTAAGATCGCCCCCCAGTGCCAGCAGGCCGTTAGGCTCACGTAATGCGCCTTCCGGGGAAGGGAAGGCTATTGAATGGCGAGAAAGCTGAACCAGGCGCATGACCGCAAAACTCCACGCAAGTCGGATCGTTCAATAATAGCTTACAAACCCTGCTTAAACTGGTAATAACGCCCCTGTCTGGTAAGCAGTTCTGCGTGAGTACCTTGCTCAATAATTTGCCCGTTGTCCATCACTATTATTTGTTGGAAACGAGAGAGTCCGCGAAGTCGATGGGTGACCATTAACACCGTTTTCTCGCACATCATTTCTGCAAGCAATTCAAGGATCTGACTTTCGGTTGTGGCATCTAAGCCTTCTGTAGGTTCATCCAGCAATACCAGCGGCGCATCATGTAACAGCGCACGGGCGATAGCCAGACGGCGCAGTTCACCACCGGAGAGCTGGCGTCCGCCTTCACCTAACCAACTGTTGAGACCTGCATCCTCGAGCAGCTTCTCCAGACCAACGCGACGCAAGATCTCCGCCAGAGCCTCATCACTACTACCAGGCGAGGCGAGTAACAGATTATCACGCAGCGTGGCGCTAAACAGATGCACTCGCTGGGGAACAACGCTAATGGTCTGTCGTAGAGCCGCTTCATTCAGGCTGGCTATGGGACTATCGTTAAGCAAAATCTCGCCCTGTTGCGGGTCCCATGCGCGGGTCAGCAGTTGTAACAGTGTTGATTTGCCGCATCCGGTTCGCCCGAGAATCGCAATATGTTCCCCGGCGTTTACCTGAAGATAAATCCCTTTAAGTGCCTGTTGGGATTGCTCCGGATAAGTGAACTGAACATCCCGTAATGTCAGCGAAACGCGATCGGCAACACGAGTTTGGGTATCAGGGAAGGTGACTTCCGGTTTTTGATCCGTTAAATCAGTGATCCGTACGGCAGAGGCAATGACTTGCCCCAGATGCTGAAATGCACCCGTTACTGGTGCCAGCGCTTCAAACGCGGCTAACGCGCAGAAGACAAACAGGGCAATTAACGCGCCGGGTTGAGCATTGCCGCCAACGCCGCCGGACGCCATCCACAGCATCAGGATCACCGCTAACGCGCCAATGAGCAGCATTATCGCTTGCGACAATGCGGTGAGTTCAGATTGACGGCGTTGCGCTTCCAGCCACTGAATTTCTGTATTCTCTAATTGCGTGCGATAACGATCGCTGGCACCAAAAATGGTCAGCTCAGCTTGCCCTTGCAGCCAGGCCGTCAGTTGTTGGCGATACTGCCCGCGAAGATGAGTCAGATTTTGCCCGGTGCTTTTTCCCGCACGATAAAACAGTGGTGGCATCAGGAAAAGCGTCAGTAACATAATGCCGCCCAGCGTAAAGGCGAGGGTGAAATCAAGGAAACTTAACCCGATTGTCACCACCATAATCACCACAAAAGCACCTACCAGCGGCGAGATAACGCGCAGGTAAAGATGATCGAGCGTATCAACATCCGCCACCACGCGGTTGAGTAATTCGCCCTGACGATAGCGCGCCAGTCCGGCAGGGGAGAGGGGCAGCAATTTGCTGAAGGTGTATATGCGCAGATGCTGCAACACGCGGAAAGTCGCGTCGTGACTTACCAGACGTTCAAAATAACGCCCGGCAGTACGGGTGATTGCTGCGCCACGCACGCCCGCAGCGGGTAGCATATAGTTGAAGCTGTACAGTCCGGCAACCCCCGCTACCGCTGAGGCGGAGAGGAACCAGCCGGAAAGGGTCAACAGACCGATACTGGCGAGCAGCGTGACAATTGCCAGCACGATACCAAGACTTAACATCCATTTATGACGTTTATACAGTGCCAGATAGGGTAGCAAAGCGCGCATTTAAATCTCCTCCTGACGATGGGCCAGTAATGTGGCGAATGGGCCGCCAGCCACACTTAATTCCGCGTAACGTCCTTGCTCAATAATCTGACCATCCTGCATTACCCAAATGACATCCCAGTCAGCAAGATCTTCTAACTGGTGGGTGACCATTAACGTTGTCTGGCGCAGAGAGGCGGCATTCAGCGCCTCCATTACGCGCTGTTCACTGTGAGCATCAAGGCTGGCAGCGGGTTCATCCAACAGTAATAGCGAACAGGGATTTAGTAACGCACGGGCCACCGCCACGCGCTGCGCCTGCCCCACGGAAAGGCGGGCAGCCTGGTCACCAACAGGCGTATCAATGCCTTGCGGCAGGAGCGGTAGAAACTCACTGACCCAGGCGTTATCCAGCGCTGTTTGTAACTCTTGTTCGCTGGCATCAGGTCGCGCCAGTAGTACGTTATCCCGTAATGTTGCTGCCGGTAATTGTGGGTTTTGCCCAACCCAGGAGAGATGTTTACGCCATGATTCCGGTGATAAATCGCGTAATTCTATCCCGTTGATTCGTAGCGATCCCTGATATGAGAGAAAACCAGAAAGCGCGTTCAACAGTGAACTTTTACCTGAACCGCTGCGACCAACCAACACTGCTCGTTGGCCTGCTGGCAAAGTAAAATTCAGCGGTCCGGCCAGCGTTTTACCTTCCGGCGACGTGATAAACAGATCCTCGGCTTCAATGGTCACCGGATCGGTCGATGCTAATTCCGCCTCACCGCGCTGCGGATGGGCGAGCGGGGTTTCCATAAACGTTTTCAAACTGTCAGCTGCACCAACAGCCTGGGCTTTAGCATGATAAAACGTACCGAGATCGCGTAATGGCTGGAAAAACTCTGGCGCAAGGATCAGGGCTAGAAAACCCGCAGCCAGCGTCACACCAGTATCGTAGTGACCAAAATCCAGCTCGCCGAGGTAGGAAAAACCAAAGTAGATCGCCACCAGAGCAATCGACAGCGAGGTAAAAAATTCGAGAATGCCGGAGGATAAAAACGCCAGCCGTAGCACTTCCATTGTCCGTTGGCGGAAATCTTCCGAAGCAGAACGAATACTTTCAATTTCAGCTTCACCACGACCAAAAATACGCAATGTTTCCATGCCGCGCAGGCGATCGAGGAAATGCCCACTTAAGCGAGCAAGAGCGAGAAAGTTACGTCGGTTAGCATCGGCAGCCCCCATTCCAACCAGCGCCATAAATAACGGAATTAGCGGTGCAGTGCCCAGCAGAATGAGCGCCGCAGCCCAGTTAGAGGGGAAGATAGCCACCACAATCAGCAGCGGCACCGACACTGCCAGCGCCATTTGCGGCAGGTAGCGTGCATAGTAATCATGCATATCGTCAATTTGCTCGAGCACCAGCGTCGCCCAGCTCCCCGCAGGTTTACCCTGAATCCACGCTGGCCCTGCTTGTTGCAGACGGTCGAGAACCTGACGGCGGATGGCAAAGCGGATATGCTGCCCGGCGTGATAACCCACCCGTTCGCGTAACCAGACCACCCATGCGCGCAGTACAAAGGTCAGAAACAGTAACGTAAAGGGAAGCAGCAGGGCTTCACGGGGAATATTCTCCATAATCATATGTTGCAGAATTCGCGCCATGAACCAGGCCTGGGCAATGATCAATATGCCGCTCACAAAGCCCAGCAGACGAGAAATATTCAGCCAACGTTGGGAGATGACGCTTTGCTGTTTTAACCAGCGGGTTAATTCTTTTTGACGGGATTTATTCATTGCACGCTTAGCAGGTGAGTTATCAGAATTATTTGCAGAGCAATGTTACAACGGGGAAAAAATAAAGGCGACCCATAGTCGCATGGTGTCGCCTTCTTTACTTTTGTTACTGACTTGTAAAATTATTTTGCGTCAGCTAAACCGTCGAGGTAGCGTTCCGCATCAAGAGCTGCCATGCAGCCTGTACCAGCAGATGTAATGGCCTGGCGATAAATGTGATCCATCACGTCGCCTGCGGCAAAGACGCCAGGGATGCTGGTCTGGGTGGCATTACCATGAATACCCGACTGTACTTTGATGTAGCCGTTTTCCAGTTCCAGCTGCCCTTCGAAAATGGCAGTATTCGGGCTGTGACCGATAGCAACAAACAGACCGGCAACGTCGAGTGACTCGATGTTATCGCTGTTTTGCGTATCGCGCAGACGAACGCCAGTGACACCCATCTGATCGCCGGTCACTTCTTCCAGCGTACGGTTGGTGTGCAGAATAATGTTGCCGTTCTCCACTTTATCCATCAGACGCTTAATGAGGATTTTTTCCGCACGGAAACCATCACGGCGGTGAATCAGATGAACTTCCGAAGCGATGTTAGACAGATACAGCGCCTCTTCAACCGCGGTATTGCCGCCGCCGATGACCGCAACTTTCTGGTTGCGATAGAAGAAACCGTCGCAGGTTGCACAAGCAGAAACTCCACGGCCTTTAAAGGCTTCTTCAGAGGGCAGGCCGAGATAGCGTGCAGAAGCTCCGGTGGCAATAATCAGCGCGTCGCAAGTGTATTCGCCGCTATCGCCAGTCAGACGGAACGGACGATTCTGCAAATCAACTTTGTTGATGTGATCAAAGATGATTTCAGTTTCAAATTTGGTGGCATGTTCGTGCATGCGCTCCATTAATAACGGACCGGTCAGATCGTTTGGATCGCCAGGCCAGTTTTCCACTTCCGTGGTGGTGGTCAGTTGGCCGCCTTTTTCCATGCCGGTAATCAGCACAGGTTGCAGGTTGGCGCGCGCCGCGTAGACAGCAGCGGTGTATCCCGCCGGGCCTGAACCCAGGATAAGCAGTTTACTGTGTTTGGTCGTGCCCATGAGATCCCCATAGTTGTTGGCAGACAATGGCAGGATTGTAGGGAATTTACAGACGTAAAAAAAGAGTATGACGATTTTGTTAACAATTTGTGCAATCGGCAGCATCGATAAGCAGGTCAAATTCTCCCGTCATTATCACCTCTGCTACTTAAATTTCCCGCTTTATAAGCCGATTAAATGATGAATAAACGCCCCTGTTAATGAATATCTGGCATGTTGTACTAAAAATCGATGTTTTGCTTTGACAATCCCCTGGTGTTTTGCGAAAACATTCGAGGAAGAAAAAAAACAGTATTCTTATATGCGCATAACCATGCATGTAAATACCATGTTTACCGTGCTAGTGAAATCTACGTATGGCGTGGACAGACGCCATTCGTGATGTCGATAGCTGCCACAAGGCAACGGTCTTCTCACCGTAGACCCAGGCATTGCGCGCCGTGAATCTTCATGATTTCGGTCTATCGTGACGGGTAGCGACTCTGAACAGTGATGTTTCAGGGTCAGACAGGAGTAGGGAAGGAATACAGAGAGACAATAATAATGGTAGATAGCAAGAAGCGCCCTGGCAAAGATCTCGACCGTATCGATCGTAACATTCTTAATGAGTTGCAAAAGGATGGGCGTATTTCTAACGTCGAGCTTTCTAAACGTGTGGGACTTTCCCCAACGCCGTGCCTTGAGCGTGTGCGTCGGCTGGAAAGACAAGGGTTTATTCAGGGCTATACGGCGCTGCTGAACCCCCATTATCTGGATGCATCACTTCTGGTATTCGTTGAGATTACTCTGAATCGTGGCGCACCGGATGTGTTTGAACAATTCAATACCGCTGTACAAAAACTTGAAGAAATTCAGGAGTGTCATTTAGTATCCGGTGATTTCGACTACCTGTTGAAAACACGCGTGCCGGATATGTCTGCTTACCGTAAGTTACTGGGGGAAACCCTGCTGCGTCTGCCTGGCGTCAATGACACACGGACATACGTTGTTATGGAAGAAGTCAAGCAGAGTAATCGTCTGGTTATTAAGACGCGCTAACACGGAACAGGTGCAAAATCGGCGTATTTTGATTACACTCCTGTTAATCCATACAGCAACAGTACTGGGGTAACCTGGTACTGTTGTCCGTTTTAGCATCGGGCAGGAAAAGCCTGTAACCTGGAGAGTCTTTCTTGAGCCAGGAATACACTGAAGACAAAGAAGTCACATTGACAAAGTTAAGTAGCGGCCGCCGTCTTCTGGAGGCGTTGCTGATCCTTATTGTCCTGTTTGCCGTCTGGTTGATGGCTGCCTTACTAAGCTTTAACCCTTCGGACCCCAGCTGGTCGCAAACGGCCTGGCATGAACCTATCCATAATTTAGGTGGGATGCCCGGTGCGTGGTTGGCAGATACGCTGTTCTTTATTTTTGGCGTGATGGCTTACACCATTCCCGTCATTATTGTCGGCGGTTGTTGGTTTGCCTGGCGTCATCAGTCCAGCGACGAATACATTGATTATTTTGCCGTTTCGCTACGCATCATTGGCGTTTTGGCGCTCATCCTTACCTCCTGTGGTCTGGCGGCAATCAACGCTGACGATATCTGGTATTTTGCCTCCGGTGGCGTCATTGGCAGCTTACTAAGCACTACGCTACAACCACTGCTACACAGTAGCGGGGGAACTATTGCGCTGCTCTGCGTTTGGGCAGCGGGCCTGACGCTGTTCACCGGTTGGTCATGGGTGACCATTGCTGAAAAACTCGGCGGCTGGATTTTAAATATTCTTACCTTCGCCAGTAATCGTACCCGTCGCGATGATACCTGGGTCGATGAAGATGAGTATGAAGACGACGAAGAGTATGAAGATGAAAATCACGGCAAACAGCATGAATCACGCCGTGCCCGTATTCTTCGCGGCGCGTTAGCGCGTCGTAAACGGTTGGCGGAAAAATTCATTAATCCGATGGGGCGGCAAACAGATGCTGCGCTGTTCTCCGGTAAGCGGATGGATGATGAAGAAGAGATTACCTACACTGCACGCGGTGTGGCTGCTGACCCTGACGACGTCCTGTTTTCGGGCAATCGTGCAACGCAGCCAGAATATGACGAATACGATCCATTATTAAACGGTGCGCCAATTACCGAACCTGTTGCTGTAGCAGCTGCTGCTACCACGGCGACACAAAGCTGGGCTGCACCGGTTGAACCTGTGACTCAGACGCCGCCAGTTGCCTCTGTTGATGTTCCACCTACGCAACCTACAGTAGCCTGGCAGCCTGTACCGGGGCCGCAAACGGGAGAACCGGTTATTGCACCTGCACCGGAAGGTTACCCACACCAGTCACAATATGCGCAGCCTGCAGTGCAATATAATGAGCCGCTGCAACAACCTGTACAGCCACAGCAGCCGTATTATGCGCCTGCGGCTGAACAACCTGTGCAACAACCTTACTACGCTCCTGCGGCGGAACAACCTGTTCAGCAACCGTATTACGCCCCTGCGCCAGAACAACCGGTGGCAGGTAACGCCTGGCAAGCCGAAGAGCAGCAATCCACTTTTGCTCCACAGTCTACATACCAGACGGAGCAAACTTATCAGCAGCCAGCTGCTCAGGAGCCGTTGTACCAACAGCCGCAACCCGTTGAACAGCAGCCTGTTGTGGAGCCTGAACCCGTTGTAGAAGAGACAAAACCCACGCGTCCGCCGCTTTACTATTTTGAAGAAGTGGAAGAGAAGCGAGCCCGTGAACGTGAACAACTTGCGGCCTGGTATCAACCGATTCCAGAACCGGTTAAAGAACCGGAACCGATCAAATCTTCGCTGAAAGCACCTTCTGTTGCAGCAGTACCTCCAGTAGAAGCCGCTGCCGCTGTTTCTCCGCTGGCATCTGGTGTGAAAAAAGCGACACTGGCGACGGGGGCTGCCGCAACCGTTGCCGCGCCAGTCTTCAGTCTGGCAAATAGCGGTGGACCGCGTCCGCAGGTCAAAGAGGGGATTGGCCCGCAGTTGCCACGACCGAAACGCATCCGCGTGCCAACTCGTCGTGAACTGGCGTCTTACGGTATTAAGCTGCCCTCACAGCGTGCGGCAGAAGAAAAAGCCCGCGAAGCCCAGCGTAATCAGTACGATTCTGGCGATCAGTACAACGATGATGAAATCGATGCGATGCAGCAGGATGAACTGGCACGTCAGTTCGCCCAGACGCAGCAGCAACGCTATGGCGAACAGTATCAACATGATGTGCCCGTGAACACAGAAGATGCAGATGCTGCGGCAGAGGCAGAACTGGCTCGTCAGTTTGCTCAAACTCAACAACAACGTTATTCCGGCGAACAACCGGCTGGGGCGAATCCGTTCTCGCTGGATGATTTTGAATTTTCGCCAATGAAAGCGTTGCTGGATGATGGTCCACACGAACCGCTGTTTACGCCAATTGTTGAACCTGTACAGCAGCCGCAACAACCGGTAGCACCGCAGCAGCAATATCAGCAGCCGCAGTATCAGCAGCCGCAATATCAGCAGCCACAACAGCCGGTTGCACAGCAGCCGCAATATCAGCAGCCGCAACAACCGGTTGCACCGCAGCAGCAATATCAGCAGCCGCAACAGCCGGTTGCACAGCAGCCGCAATATCAGCAGCCGCAACAGCCAGTTGCGCCGCAGCCGCATGATACCCTGCTTCATCCGCTGTTGATGCGCAATGGTGACAGCCGTCCGTTGCATAAACCGACGACGCCGCTGCCTTCTCTGGATTTGCTGACACCTCCGCCGAGCGAAGTGGAGCCGGTAGATACCTTTGCGCTTGAACAAATGGCGCGCCTGGTAGAAGCGCGTCTGGCTGATTTCCGTATTAAAGCCGATGTTGTCAATTACTCTCCGGGGCCAGTTATCACTCGCTTTGAATTGAACCTGGCACCGGGCGTAAAAGCAGCGCGCATTTCTAACTTGTCACGTGACCTTGCCCGTTCACTTTCGACGGTGGCGGTGCGTGTCGTTGAAGTTATTCCTGGCAAACCCTATGTAGGTCTGGAGTTACCGAATAAAAAACGACAAACCGTTTATCTGCGCGAAGTTTTGGATAACGCCAAATTCCGCGATAATCCGTCGCCATTAACCGTGGTGCTGGGTAAAGATATCGCCGGTGAGCCGGTGGTTGCCGATCTGGCGAAAATGCCGCACTTGTTGGTTGCGGGGACTACCGGTTCCGGTAAGTCTGTCGGGGTGAACGCGATGATCCTGAGCATGCTTTATAAAGCACAGCCAGAAGATGTGCGTTTCATCATGATCGACCCGAAAATGCTGGAGCTTTCGGTTTATGAAGGCATTCCGCATCTGTTAACGGAAGTCGTTACCGATATGAAAGATGCCGCCAACGCGCTGCGCTGGTGTGTTAACGAGATGGAGCGTCGTTATAAACTGATGTCTGCGCTGGGTGTGCGTAATCTGGCGGGTTATAACGAAAAAATTGCTGAAGCCGATAGGATGATGCGTCCGATTCCAGACCCGTACTGGAAGCCGGGTGACAGTATGGATGCCCAGCATCCGGTGCTGAAAAAAGAACCGTACATTGTGGTGTTGGTGGACGAATTTGCCGACCTGATGATGACGGTAGGTAAAAAAGTGGAAGAGCTGATAGCACGTCTGGCGCAAAAAGCCCGTGCCGCGGGTATCCACCTCGTACTGGCAACGCAGCGTCCATCGGTTGATGTTATTACTGGTCTGATTAAAGCGAATATTCCGACCCGTATCGCCTTTACCGTATCCAGTAAGATTGACTCACGTACCATTCTTGATCAGGCTGGTGCGGAATCACTGCTGGGTATGGGGGATATGCTCTACTCTGGGCCGAACTCCACGTTGCCGGTACGTGTCCATGGTGCTTTTGTTCGCGATCAGGAAGTTCATGCCGTGGTGCAGGACTGGAAAGCGCGTGGTCGCCCACAGTATGTTGATGGCATCACCTCCGACAGTGAAAGCGAAGGTGGCGTGGGCGGTTTCGATGGCGCTGAAGAACTGGATCCGTTGTTCGATCAGGCGGTGCAGTTTGTCACTGAAAAACGCAAAGCGTCAATTTCTGGCGTACAGCGTCAGTTCCGCATTGGTTATAACCGTGCAGCGCGTATTATCGAACAGATGGAAGCGCAGGGGATTGTCAGCGAACAGGGGCACAACGGTAATCGTGAAGTGCTGGCCCCACCGCCATTTGACTAATTAATGCAACGTAGACCGGATAAGACGCGATAGCGTCGCATCCGGTATTCTATCAACTGAAAATTCAGTATTTTCTTCTTTCCTCAAGCTGATTATTAGCCTGGAATAGAGAGTAGAGGGAACTCCCGATTGGGAGTGACGTAATTTGAGGAATAATGATGAAAAAAATTGCCATCACCTGTGCATTACTCTCAAGCTTAGTAGCAAGCAGCGTTTGGGCTGATGCCGCAAGCGATCTTAAAAGCCGCCTGGATAAAGTCAGCAGCTTCCACGCCAGCTTCACACAGAAAGTGACTGACGGTAGCGGCGCGGCGGTGCAGGAAGGTCAGGGCGATCTGTGGGTGAAACGTCCAAACTTATTCAACTGGCATATGACTCAACCTGATGAAAGCATTCTGGTTTCTGACGGTAAAACACTGTGGTTCTATAACCCGTTCGTTGAGCAAGCTACGGCAACCTGGCTGAAAGATGCCACCGGTAATACGCCGTTTATGCTGATTGCCCGCAACCAGTCCAGCGACTGGCAGCAGTACAATATCAAACAGAATGGCGATGACTTTGTTCTGACGCCGAAAGCCAGCAATGGCAATCTGAAGCAGTTCACCATTAACGTGGGACGTGATGGCACAATCCATCAGTTTAGCGCGGTGGAGCAGGACGATCAGCGCAGCAGTTATCAGCTGAAATCCCAGCAAAATGGGGCTGTGGATGCAGCGAAATTTACCTTCACCCCGCCGCAAGGCGTCACGGTAGATGATCAACGTAAGTAGAGGCACCTGAGTGAGCAATCTGTCGCTCGATTTTTCGGATAATACTTTTCAACCTCTGGCCGCGCGTATGCGGCCAGAAAATTTAGCACAGTATATCGGCCAGCAACATTTGCTGGCTGCGGGGAAGCCGTTGCCGCGCGCTATCGAAGCCGGGCATCTGCATTCTATGATCCTCTGGGGGCCGCCGGGTACCGGCAAAACAACCCTCGCTGAAGTGATTGCCCGCTATGCGAACGCTGATGTGGAACGTATTTCTGCCGTCACCTCTGGTGTGAAAGAGATTCGCGAGGCGATCGAGCGCGCTCGGCAAAACCGCAATGCAGGTCGCCGCACTATTCTTTTTGTTGACGAAGTTCACCGTTTCAACAAAAGCCAGCAGGATGCATTTCTGCCACATATTGAAGACGGCACCATCACTTTTATTGGCGCAACCACTGAAAACCCGTCGTTTGAGCTTAATTCGGCACTGCTTTCCCGTGCCCGTGTCTATCTGTTGAAATCCCTGAGTACAGAGGATATTGAGCAAGTACTAACTCAGGCGATGGAAGACAAAACCCGTGGCTATGGTGGTCAGGATATTGTTCTGCCAGATGAAACACGACGCGCCATTGCTGAACTGGTGAATGGCGACGCGCGCCGGGCGTTAAATACGCTGGAAATGATGGCGGATATGGCCGAAGTCGATGATAGCGGTAAGCGGGTCCTGAAGCCTGAATTACTGACCGAAATCGCCGGTGAACGTAGCGCCCGCTTTGATAACAAAGGCGATCGCTTTTACGATCTGATTTCCGCACTGCATAAGTCGGTACGTGGTAGCGCACCCGATGCGGCGCTCTACTGGTATGCGCGAATTATTACCGCCGGTGGCGATCCGTTATATGTCGCGCGTCGTTGCCTGGCAATTGCTTCCGAAGATGTCGGCAATGCCGACCCACGGGCGATGCAGGTGGCAATTGCGGCCTGGGATTGCTTTACTCGCGTTGGCCCGGCGGAAGGTGAACGCGCCATTGCTCAGGCGATTGTTTACCTGGCCTGCGCGCCAAAAAGCAACGCTGTCTACACTGCGTTTAAAGCCGCGCTGGCCGATGCTCGCGAACGTCCGGATTATGACGTGCCGGTTCATTTGCGTAATGCGCCGACGAAATTAATGAAGGAAATGGGCTACGGGCAGGAATATCGTTACGCTCATGATGAAGCAAACGCTTATGCTGCCGGTGAGGTTTACTTCCCGCCGGAAATAGCACAAACACGCTATTATTTCCCGACAAACAGGGGCCTTGAAGGCAAGATTGGCGAAAAGCTCGCCTGGCTGGCTGAACAGGATCAAAATAGCCCCATAAAACGCTACCGTTAATGTTATCGTTGCGGTAATGTTGTTAATGTATCCCTGTGGTCGCAGGCTGTGGCCACATCTCCCATTTAATTCGATAAGCACAGGATAAGCATGCTCGATCCCAATCTGCTGCGTAATGAGCCAGACGCAGTCGCTGAAAAACTGGCACGCCGGGGCTTTAAGCTGGATGTAGATAAGCTGGGCGCTCTTGAGGAGCGTCGTAAAGTATTGCAGGTCAAAACGGAAAACCTGCAAGCGGAGCGTAACTCCCGATCGAAATCCATTGGCCAGGCGAAAGCGCGCGGGGAAGATATCGAGCCTTTACGTCTGGAAGTGAACAAACTGGGCGAAGAGCTGGATGCAGCAAAAGCCGAGCTGGATGCTTTACAGGCTGAAATTCGCGATATCGCGCTAACCATCCCTAACCTGCCTGCAGATGAAGTGCCGGTAGGTAAAGACGAAAATGACAACGTTGAAGTCAGTCGCTGGGGCACCCCGCGTGAGTTTGACTTTGAAGTTCGTGACCATGTGACGCTGGGTGAAATGCACTCTGGCCTCGACTTTGCAGCCGCAGTTAAGTTGACTGGTTCCCGCTTTGTCGTCATGAAAGGGCAGATTGCTCGCATGCACCGCGCACTGTCGCAGTTTATGCTGGATCTGCATACCGAACAGCATGGCTACAGTGAGAACTATGTTCCGTACCTGGTTAACCAGGACACGCTGTACGGTACGGGTCAGCTGCCGAAATTTGCTGGCGATCTGTTCCATACTCGTCCGCTGGAAGAAGAAGCAGACACCAGTAACTATGCGCTGATCCCAACGGCAGAAGTTCCGCTGACCAACCTGGTACGCGGTGAAATCATCGATGAAGATGATCTGCCAATTAAGATGACCGCCCACACCCCATGTTTCCGTTCTGAAGCTGGTTCATATGGTCGTGACACTCGTGGTCTGATCCGTATGCACCAGTTCGACAAAGTTGAAATGGTGCAGATCGTGCGCCCGGAAGACTCAATGGCGGCACTGGAAGAGATGACCGGTCATGCGGAAAAAGTCCTGCAGCTGCTGGGTCTGCCGTACCGCAAAATCATCCTTTGTACCGGCGACATGGGCTTTGGTGCTTGCAAAACTTACGACCTGGAAGTATGGATCCCGGCACAGAACACCTACCGCGAGATCTCTTCCTGCTCCAACGTCTGGGATTTCCAGGCGCGTCGTATGCAGGCACGTTGCCGCAGCAAGTCGGACAAGAAAACCCGTCTGGTTCATACCCTGAACGGTTCTGGTCTTGCTGTTGGTCGTACGCTGGTTGCAGTAATGGAAAACTATCAGCAGGCTGATGGTCGTATTGAAGTACCAGAAGTTCTGCGTCCGTATATGAACGGACTGGAATATATTGGCTAATACCCAATTTTTCTGAATCTAAAAAGCGCCTGCGGGCGCTTTAAGTAGAGGTTTAATCATTTGAAAATAAATGGATTTTATTTTTAAGTGTCCATATAACGTCCATCTTTGAATGCAAAAAGCCCACAGCTTCTATGCTGTGGGCTTTGTTTTTTGGTGTCCTCATGAGTGAGGGAACCAAAAAGAAAACCCGCAGTTTTTACGCTGCGGGCTTGTTGTTCACGTCAACTGGAAATAGGGTGCCTTTTCGACCTTTACCCTGGCAACCGATTGACGGGGAAGTTGCCTTCCCCGTCGCGGTTTCCTTACTGCTTACACTGTAAGAACGCCGCAAACTCCGCTCCCCAGAAGCTCATCCGTATTTCACACAGCGAACCGTGTAGCATCCAGATGATGAGGATTACCGTCACGCAGAACGTGATGGCCGTAAGCGATTTTTGCGACATAGCGCTTGCTCCTTTGTTGGAGAGGCGCTAACCTATCACTTGCTTAAGGTAGATATGTTAGGGCCTCGGTTAAACAGAAATGTTTTCCGGGGCCTTTCCACATCTGGCCTTCGGGTATTCCCTCCGACCATCAGCCGAAAGGCACCCGCGCGTAATCTATCGCTTTTTTGTTACTCCGGCAATTCTGCCTGTTAATTCTGAGGTAAAGGCAAACTCATCTGATTGTTTCCCCTGTGTGAAGCTGGCAGCTCATGCCACGGGATACCTTCTGAAGAGTGAACGCCGGAGGTGTGTTTTGATGTGAATTTATGGAAAGCTTCCAGTGTTGAGAAGCATACGCCGCATTCCAGGTTGTTACACTGGTAATACTTTTGCCGCACGGTGTTTGAATCATTTTCCGGACGACTGGTGCGGATACGGGCAGATGCGCCACAAAGCGGACAACGGAACATAGCGACCTCCCTTAACGTGGTGCTGCTGCTATTCTAAGTTGCTCACTCTGTTTCTGCTATCCATTCCGGGATTTTTGCCTCAAGCTCAAGCTGCGTGGTAAAGCCGCTGTTATCGATGGTGTGCTCGGCTTTTGCAATAATCCAGTCCTGATTATCAATCTCGCTTTTAAATCCTGTTACCGTGCCATGCATTTCGGGGTAGAGTTCTGCACGTCCACGCGCCAGCGTGATGGAGAATGATGCGGCTCCGCGTTGTAGTTGCTGCCACTTTGCCGCCGCTGCGCGTCTTGCTGCCTGCTCGTTCTGATAAGTCTTGCGTAACACAAACACATTGCCTTCCGCGCCTTCCATATAATCACCTTCACGGCTGCTGCTTTTCTCCTTTTTGGGTTTTGGCGGTTTACGGCGTTTCACGCTGACTTTTTTCTTTTTCCCGTAATTAAGATCAAGCCAGTAAGCGCGTACCCCCGTATACGCTTCGCGGTCAGCAATGCGGAACTGATGGCGATCGCCGCTGCTGCGTGTGATGGCAAACGATGGCAACGGCTGGCCCTGTGCGTTCACGCCACCGCCGGGCATGATGAATAACAGATTACCGCTTTTTACCGTGGTGATTGCGCCCAGCATTTCTGCCATGCGCGTAAGGAAGGACATGTCGCTTTCTTCGGTCTGGTCGGCGTGGTCGATTTCGATATCCATCAGCATTTCGCTGATTTGCGGTTTCAGACCATACCGATGAGCGATGGCGGATACCACACGCTCAACGGTCACATCATGCCAGGACACCTCACGTTTAACGTTAAATTCATCCCGAAAATCTGCGCTTCTGGCTGAAACAGTCAGCCTGTCCGGCGGTCCTTCGTGAGCGATTTCATCAACAATGTAAGTGCCTTTTTCTGTCAGCGGTTCTCCTTTCCAGCCAATGAGAACCGTCAGGCGCGCGCCCCGTGGCGGTAGCTGCAACTGACCATCCGCATCATCCAGCGTGATGGTGAGCTGGTCCGCGTCAAATCCCCGGTTGTCGGTCAGTGACAGGCTCATCAGGCGCTCTGCCACGCCTGACAGCGTTTTACCCTCCGCGAGAATATCAAAATCCGGCATTTTTACGGGGTCTGTGCCCTGACTGAGCAATTGCATGGTGGTGTCGGTCATCTGCTCCCTCCCTGTGCGGCATGGTCGCATGTGCGTGCGGAGGGGGTTACTGCTTTTTGTTGTCGCCGTGGCGGGAGAACGGCGCAGGGGTGAGATTACGCGCGTGGTGGGTGATGATTGTTGCTGAATCATTTAACGGATACAAGGGGCTAAAGCTATGAGTGAAACTCGTTTTCATGGTGCCCGTGTTACGGAAAGTACCGACCTGGTAACAGCGATTAACGATGTTGATTCCAGCGTTATCGGTATCGTGGCAACGGCGGATGATGCGGACGCGAAGCTGTTCCCGCTGAACAAGCCCACACTGCTGACCCGCGTCAATGACGTGCTGGGAAAATGCGGGACAACGGGGACGCTTTATCGTGCGCTTAAGGCCATCGCAGACCAGGTGAGCACAAAGGTGATCGTCGTTCGCGTGGCTGAACACAAAGAAGAAAACGGAAAGACGCAGGATCAACTGGTTATCGGTGGTTCTGAATCTGACGGCAGCTATACGGGGATGTATGCGCTGCTTGTTGCAGAGCAGGATGAAAGCATCGGATACCGTCCGCGTATTCTGGCCGCGCCGGAGCTGGACACGGAGGCGGTGACAAAATCCCTGTGCGTGATTGCGGGTAAACTGCGCGCGTTTGTGTATGCCACATGTCATGGTTGTAACACGATGGCTGAGGCGATTACCTACCGCCAGAAATTCAACGAACGTGAGGTGATGCTCTTATGGCCTGACTTCATCGCCTACAACCCGAAAAGTGGCAAAAACGAAACGTTCCCCGCGCCTGCTTATGCGTGCGGCCTTCGTGCGTACATTGACCATGAGCAGGGCTGGCACAAATCGCTGTCCAACGTTCCGGTTAAAAATGTGCTGGGGATGTCCAGGCATGTGTTCTGGTCGTTACAGGCCGAAGACAGTGATGCCAACAGCCTCAACAACAAAGAAATCACGACCATTATTCGTCGTAACGGGTTCCGCTTCTGGGGCAACCGCACACCGGAAACGAACGCCTACATCTTTGAGGTGTATACCCGAACCGCACAGGTGCTGGCTGATTCAATTGCGGAAGCGCAGTTTGAAACCATCGACAGTCCACTGACACCTGCGAACGTGAAGGATGTTATCAGCGCCATCAGAGCAAAACTGGATTCGCTGGTTACTGTCGGGAAACTGATTGGTGCGGAGTGCTGGTATGACGTGGTGGATAACAGCACCACGGGTTTACGTCAGGGGCGTGTGCGTATTCGCTACAAATATACGCCCGTTCCTCCGCTGGAAGACATGGAGCTTTACCAGTCGTTTACTGATGAATTCTTTGGTCCCGCATTTGCGGTGCTGGGAGGTGCCTGATGGCTGTACCAAAACATCTTCGCTTTTTTACGTTGTTTGTGGATGGTGAAAACGAAGTGGGTAAAGTGACATCCGTCACGCCACCCAAACTGACGCGCAAAACCGACAGCTATCGTGGTGGTGGCATGATGGGAGCGGTAAGTATTGATCTCGGTCTGGACGACTCCGCGCTTGATGCGAGTTTTGTCATGGGGGGAGCTGTTCGTGCGCTGTTCCTTAAATATGGCGGCACGATTGACGGCACGCTGCTGCGTTTTGCGGGTGAATACTACACCGATGCAGAAAGCGATCTGTATGAAATCGAGATGCGCGGGCGTGTGACGGAAATTGATATGGGGGAGGCCAAACAGGGCGAAGCCACATCACACACTTACGCTGTCAAAAACACCTACTACAAGCTGAGCGTTAACGATCGCCCGCTGTGGGAAATCGACCTATTGAACCACATCTACCGGAAGGACGGCAAGGACATTGTGCCTGACCGCATTCGTTCCGCGCTTGGGCTTGGCTGATAAGTAATATGCAGGCGGCGCAGTGCGTCGCCTCTGACTGAAAAGGAGACAACTGATGAAAGATATCGATACTGAAACCCGGAATAACACCGTAGCGGATGATGTGACGTCAGGTGAGGATATGGCTGTCGAACGTGGTGTAAAACTTTCCCGGCCAATTGAGCGTGGTGCCGAAAAAATCACATATGTGGAGATCACCGGGGCTATTGAACAGGCTGGATCCCTGCGTGGTCTGTCTCTGTCTGATGTGCTGAATCTGAAAGCGGATACCATGTTCACGCTGTTGCCTCGCGTGACCTCGCCACGACTGGATGAAGTGATGATTAAAAAAATGTCGTCACGCGATTTTATTCGGTTGTGCGCTGTGGCTGTAAATTTTATGAGCGAGCCAGACTCTGGCGCGAAGAGCGTGCAGGAGACGGCAGCGTAATCACCCTGGTGTGCTTTGAGCACATCGAAGATCTGGTGGCGGATATTGCCGCCATTTTTAACTGGTCGCCCGCCGAAATCTTCATGATGACGCCCGGCGAAGTGGTTAGCTGGCGCGAGCGGGCGGCACTTCGCAGCGGGAATGCAGACAATGAAGACTCTTGATATCCGGGTCGCTTTCAGCGCCGTTGACAGGCTGACCCGGCCTGCCGAAAACGCCCGCCGCCTGATGGGGCAGTTTGGTGACTCCATCCAGCGAACGCAGGGGGCGATCAAAAATCTCGAGCGTCAGGCGCGTTCATTTGAGCGCGCCCGTGACGCTGTCAGTAAAGCGGATGCGGGCATCGTGAAAGCACGACGCCAGCTTAACGCCCTTAATCAGTTACAACGCACGGGTACAGTGCTCAGCGAAAAACAACAAAAGCTGATGCAGCAGTTAAGCACCCGGCTTGAACGCCTGAATGAATCGCGCACACGGGAAATTCAGAAAATGCGGGAACTTGGCGGAGAGCTGAAACGCCACGGCATTTCCCTGACAGGCAGCGATAACACCATCCAGCAGGCCATCAGACGCACCGAACAGTACAACAACCAGCTTGAACGCGAACGGCAGGCGCTTGCGCGTGTAACGCGGGCGCGTGAGCGGTATTCGCGCGCGCAGGAAACCGCGGGAAAACTGAAAACAGGTGGTGCGCTGGCAATTGGTGCTGCAGCGGCTGGCGGCTATGCTGCCGGGCGTTTTTTGCAGCCTGCGATCGGGTTCGGCAAAGAGATGTCCCGCGTTCAGGCACTGACGCGAATCGACAAAAACAGCCCGCAGTTTAAGGCGCTGCGTGAGCAGGCGTTAAAACTTGGTTCTGAAACACAGTTTACTGCGAGTGATGCCGCCAGTGGGCAGAGCTTTCTGGCAATGGCTGGTTTTACTCCGCAGGCCATTCAGGCCGCATTGCCCGGTGTTCTTAATATGGCGCTGGCAGGTGGCGTCGAACTCGGCGAGACGGCTGATATAGGCTCCAATATCCTCACACAGTTCAACCTGACAGCCGATCAAATGGACCGGGTTGGCGATACGCTGACAGCAGCATTCACCCGGACCAATACTGATTTACGCGCGCTGGGCGAAACCATGAAGTATACCGGTCCGGTTGCCGCAAAACTTGGTATCAGTCTTGAAGAAGCGGCAGCCATGGCCGGGATGCTTGCCAATAATGGTCTTCGCGGAAGCGATGCTGGTACGGCCATGCGCGCAAGTCTGTCCCGCCTTGCATCACCGCCAAAAGCTGCAGCTGATGCACTGAAAGAGCTGGGGGTGTCAGTTGCTGACGCCAGAGGCAAAATGCGCCCGATGGAGGATGTGCTGCTTGATCTCTATAAGGCGACACAAAAATACGGACAGGTGGACCAGGTTTCCTTCTTCAAGGACATCGCCGGAGAAGAGGCGTTCGTTGGTTTACAGACGCTTGTTGCGGCGGCTGGTTCAGGAGAGCTGCAAAAACTGACCAGAGAATTGCAGGGGGCAAGGGGAGAGGCCGATCGCGTTGCAAAAGTAATGGCCGATAATCTTGATGGGGACCTGAAAAATCTCGACAGCGCATGGGAAGGTCTTCGTATTCGCATCAGTGATCTGGTTGACGGTCCGCTGCGTTCTGTCACGCAGTGGCTCACGCGGGTGCTTGAAAAAATCACCTCGCTGGCGCAGGCCCATCCGGTACTGACGCGCCAGCTACTGATAGCAGGCGGTGCGTTGCTGGCAATGACTGCAACGATTGGCTCGTTGTCGCTGGTTATTGGGGTGCTTTACGGGAAGCTGGCCACCCTGCGTCTTGGTTTTGACATTCTTACCCGGTCAATGAATGTCGTCAGGGTGATGCCTGCGCTGTGGGGAATGGTGACGGGTTCCGTTTCTTTACTGGGAGGCGCCATCGGGGCGTTGTTCAGTCCGGTTGGTCTTATCGTGGCTGCGCTTGCCGGAGCTGCCGTTCTTATCTGGAAATACTGGGATCCCATCAGGGCATTTTTTGCCGGGGTGTTCAGCGGGATTATGGAAAGGCTGACCCCGTTGCGCGAAACCTTTGAACGGTTTGGTCCTGTTTTTGACGCAATCGGAAGCGGGATCAGCCAGGTGTTTAACTGGTTTAAATCGCTGCTGTCACCGATGGAATCCTGCAAGGAAACGCTGGATAAATGTACCAGTGCTGGCGAGATATTCGGTAACGTTCTTGGCGGTGCGTTACAACTTGTTCTGACACCTGCAAAAATGCTACTGGATACGCTGGCGTGGATACTTGAAAAACTTGGCGTCCTTCCGGATGAAGCGGAAAGGGCGCGCAAGAAAATCGAAGACGCACAGCGTGCGGCCATTCTTCAGGACAAGGTTGCCTTGCTTCAGGGGGACCTGGCGAAAATCAATCCGCCGAAGCCTGTGGAAAATGGCAATGGCACCGGAGGTGATAAACCCAAAGACAACAAACCGCTCACAGACAGCAATACCGGGACGCTACGCAGACTCAGCAAAATTGCTGATAACACAGGTAAGCTGGTTGATGAGACGAAAAAACGCATTGGCCCCGGCGATATTGTCTTTAAGAACCTGCCCCGCGCACTTGCTGTTCGTGGGGAGTGGCAGGAGCGGAAGATTGCGCAGGTCAGTAAGCCTGCCCCCGCAATTAATATCACACCCGTGGTTCCGGCTCCGCTGCCTCCGGCGCTGGTCCCTGTTGTTGCGGCCAGTTCCCGCCCGGTGGCGGAGGCCATACGATCGCCAGTGGCATCAGTTCCTGCAACTTCCCGTAACCGGGAGCCTGTTGCCTCCGGATTTGGCGGTGAAATTCATGTTCATCTGCATAACGTTGTTACACAGAATCCCCGCGAACTGGCGAAACTGGTCGGCGAAATGGTCAGGGCAGAAATGGAACGGCGTGCCCGTGCCGGGCGTGGCAGTTTTTACGATAAAGATTGAGGAGTCATGGCCATGATGATGATCTACGGCATGTTTGTTTTTGAGCTGCGCACATTGCCGCATCAGCAGTTACAGCAAAACAAAAGCTGGCGGCATGTGAAAAATGAGCGCGTAAACCGCTCAGCAAGCTGGCAGTATATCGGTGCAGGTGATGATCGCATCGTGCTTTCTGGCGTGCTTTATCCTGAAATTACAGGTGGCGAAGTGTCGCTTTCGTTGCTGACCACGCAGGCATATACAGGACGCCCCTGGCCTCTGATTGATGGTGTCGGGCAGATTTACGGCATGTATGTACTGACTGAAACGAATACGACCCGTTCCGAGTTTGATCGCTATGGTAAGGCGAAAAAGATAGAATTTTCACTGACTCTTGAACGCTGTGATGAGGATTTGCGGGAGCGTCTGCAATCCTCATCGTTCAGTGATATGCTGTCCGGCTTCAAAGATAAGGTCACATCATCCCTCAACAGCGCGGCCAGCTCTGTTAAAGGGCTGTTTTGATTAACGCAAAACCGCTAATGGTCAGATTAGCGGTTTTCATTTTCCTGAGTCTGCCTGGTTGTTTCTTCAGCCTGTATATCGCCTACAGGGTGATAACGATAAATCGTCGATATGCCGATGTCGTAAATGATCGCCAGTTGTTTCCTGTCATGACCGTTTTTAATCAGCCTCGCTATTTGCTCGTGTTGTTCTTTTGTCAACTTCGGGCGACGTCCGCCAATGCGTCCTTGTGCGCGTGCTGCTGCCAGCCCGGCCAGTGTACGTTCTACAATTAATTCACGTTCCATTTCGGCTAAAGCCCCCATGACGTGAAAAAAGAAACGCCCCATGGGTGTTGACGTGTCAATGCTGTCCGTCAGACTACGGAAATTAACACCTTTTTCCCGCAATTCCTCAATAAGCGTGATCAGGTGTTTCATACTTCTGCCCAGTCTGTCCAGCTTCCAGACAACCAGCGTATCTCCTTCTGATAGCGTTCTGAGCAGTTTTTTCAATCCCGGTCTGGTTGATTTCGTTCCGCTGATTTTATCTTCAAAAATCAGTTCACATCCTGCGCAGTTCAGTGCATTGCGTTGTAAATCCGTGTTCTGGTCGTTTGTTGACACACGAATATAGCCAATTTGCATAAAAAACATCCTCTTTGTTTCGTGAAAAATACAGAGTTGGTATAGGTAGGGATAAAAACGAAAACGTTGGTTTAGGAGAAGGCTCGGCGCTACCCGTTGGTGTGCCTGTTCCGTGGCCCACCGCCACACCGCCAGCAGGCTGGTTACAGTGCAACGGAGCTACGTTCACCAAAGAACAATATCCTGTTCTGGCCAGAGTCTACCCGACCCTCCGTCTTCCCGATTTACGCGGTGAGTTTATCCGTGGATGGGACGACGGGCGCAA
>ERZ1027096.27-NODE-27-length-74647-cov-12.027898_pt1 | contig 74647 bp, 72 predicted proteins | sample MGYA00519278_ERZ1027096 | MGnify/ENA primary metagenome ERZ1027096 (study PRJEB26926, sample SAMN06164649) | human gut metagenome | biome: ENVO:00009003; feature: ENVO:2100002; material: ENVO:00002003 | host: Homo sapiens | place: USA | collected 2012 ...
TTCGTGAAAAAGGCTGCCAGTGGCCTCATTCCGACTGGCACAGCGAGAACATGACCACAATGCGACACGCTCCGGGCGCAATCCGTCTGTGCTGGCACTGTGATAACCAGCTGCGCGATCAGTTCACGGAGCGGCTGGAATCAATGGCAACGGATAACTGTGCCCGCTGGGTGTTGTCTGTTGTGCGTCGGGATCTCGGTTTTGATGATAGTCACGTTGTGACAATGCCGGAACTGTGCTGGTGGCTGATTCGTAATGACCTGGCGGATGCCTTACCGGAAAGTGCAGCCCGTAAGGCACTGAGATTACCAAAGCCTGTTGTGCCGTCTGTCACCCGGGAGAGTGACCTTGTTCCTTCGGTTCCTGCCACCAGCATTATCCAGGATAAAGCGAAAAAGGTGCTGGAGCTGAAAGTGGATCCGGAGTCGCCGGAGTCTTTTATGTTACGCCCTAAACGTCGCCGCTGGGTTAACGAAAAGTACACGCGCTGGGTTAAGACGCAGCCGTGTGCATGTTGTGGAAAGCCTGCTGATGATCCCCACCACCTGATAGGTCACGGTCAGGGTGGAATGGCTACAAAAGCGCATGACCTCTTTGTGTTGCCTTTGTGCAGAAAGCATCACGACGAGCTGCATGCGGATACCGTGGCATTTGAAGAGAAGTATGGCTCCCAGTTGGAGCTGATATTTCGTTTTATCGATCGTGCGCTGGCAATAGGCGTACTGGCGTAAGTGGAGAACGAGCATGAACCTTGAAGCCTTACCGAAATATTACTCCCCGAAATCTCCAAAACTGAGCGATGACGCACCGGCGACAGGCTCTGGTGGTTTAACAATTACGGATGTGATGGCTGCGCAGGGGATGGTGCAGTCGAAAGCACCGCTTGGGTTTGCCTTATTCCTGGCAAAAGTTGGTGTTCAGGATCCTCAGTTTGCGATTGAAGGTCTGCTCAATTACGCGATGGCACTGGATAACCCGACATTGAATAAATTGAGTGAAGAAACCCGGCTACAGATCATTCCTTACCTTGTGAATTTTGCCTTTGCTGATTATTCCAGGTCTGCGGCAAGTAAGGCTCGCTGTGAGCATTGTGCTGGTACTGGATTTCATAATGTATTGCGCGAAGTGGTGAAACACTCCAGAAGCGGGGAATCTGTTATCAAGGAAGAGTGGGTGAAGGAACTATGTCAGCATTGTCATGGTAAGGGAGAAGTCAGCACAGCGTGTAGAGGGTGTAAGGGGAAAGGTATTGTACTGGATGAAAAAAGAACCCGGCTTCATGGTGCGCCTGTTTATAAGATTTGTGGGCGTTGCAATGGAAACCGGTTTAGCCGTTTACCAACCACACTGGCGCGGCATCATGTCCAGAAGCTGGTACCGGACCTGACGGATTATCAGTGGTACAAAGGATATGCAGATGTCATTGATAAACTGGTTACAAAGTGCTGGCAGGAAGAAGCATATGCAGAGACACAATTGAGAAAAGTGACAAGATAAATGATTTTCGCCGAAGATGGCGACATGATGCTTGCATTTTTCAAAAAATATGGTTAGGATTCTCCTAACGATGGGCTTTGTATGTCTGCCGTTAACGAAATCATAACAAACCTCGCTTCGGCGGGGTTTTTGCTTTTCTGGAGGTCAATAATGCAGGGCGAAAAGCAGCAGCCATATTTTTTTAACCCTGGTATGACTGTTGAACAGCTTGAAGACTGGCTGGAGCAGCAAAAGCTTCATCTAAGCCGCTATAACCGTCTGGTAAAAGAAAAAGCAGAGCTTGAAGAACGGCTCAGTGATATTTCTGTGGAAATTGAACGAATGTCTGCTGGTGGTTTTAACGGAAAGTTGAGTTTCCCCTGGGAGTCAAGTTCGCTTCTGAGAAATCATCAACAGGGTAGTATTTGACTGAAATAATAAACAGACTGTCATTAAGATCCCTTCCCCTCATATCTGAGAGGACCAACAGCAATTAAGAGGGGGCTAAATGTCCGATCCGATTTCCGGTACTGGGCTGGCTGGTGGTGCCCTGACGGGTGCCAGTGTTTATGGACTGCTGACCGGAACTGATTACGGCGTTGTATTTGGCGCATTTGCAGGGGCTGTATTCTACATAGCAACAGCAGCAGATCTGAGTGCATCGCGCCGACTGGCATATTTTATCGTGTCATATATTGCCGGGATTCTTTGCTCTGGGTTGGTTGGCTCCAAGCTGGCGAACTTGACCGGATACAGTGATAAACCTCTGGATGCTATTGGTGCCGTAATCGTCTCTGCTTTAGCCGTTAAAATCCTGACGTTCCTGAATAATCAGGATATCGGCTCGCTGGTGGCGCTCATAACGCGCCGGGGAGGTTCAGGTGGAGCTAAATGACCCGACAGCAACTATAAATGCGCTGTTATGTGCTTGTGTTGTTATTACTCTGATGTTTTATCGTCGTGGTGATTCGCGGCATCGTCCTTGGGTTTCACGTTTAGCCTGGCTGATTACTGTTACATACAGTGCTGTTCCGTTGGCCTATCTCTGTGGGATTTATCCCCATTCCTCATGGCCCATTATCGTGGCGAACACTATTTTTCTTTCCGTGCTGGTGGCCGTCAGAGGCAACGTTGCACGTCTGGTTGATCATCTGAGGCACTAATGAACCAACAATTATTTCAAAAGGCGGCTGGTATTAGCGCCGGGCTGGCTGCGCGCTGGTTTCCGCACATTGATGCGGCGATGAAGGAATTCGGCATTACAGCACCAGCGGATCAGGCAATGTTTATCGCTCAGGTAGGCCATGAGTCGATGGGGTTTAGAGCCGTAGTTGAAAATTTTAACTACACACCATCTGCGCTGGTGGCGACGTTCGGAAAGAGGATCACACAGCAGCAGGCTGATGCCCTTGGCAGAACATCCGGACATGCAGCTCGTCAGGATGCTATTGCCAATCTGGTGTATAGCAACCGACTGGGTAACAAAGCACCAGGTGATGGCTGGAAATATCGTGGTAGAGGATTAATTCAAATCACTGGCCTCCATAATTATCGCATCTGTGGCGCGGCGCTGAAGTTAGATCTGGTGACTTCACCTGAACAACTGGAACAGGAACTACAGGCTGCGCGCTCAGCTGCATGGTTCTACACCTCTAAAGGTTGCATGATCTACGGTGCCGATATTAACCGTGTTACGCGCATCATTAACGGCGGTTTGAACGGTATTGAGGATCGTAAGGTCCGATACAACAAGGCGCGGGCGGCGCTGCTGGTATGAAGATGAGTTATTGGGCGCTCATTTTAACGTTTATTGCTTGTGTCGCTGGTGGTCTTGTCTGGTCAGCGAATCACTATCATGGAAAGTTTCTGAAGGAGCAGAAGCGTGCTGATGCTGCGGAACAGCGAGCTGATTCTACTGAGGCTATCACCGCGAATGTTCTGCGTACTATGGCAATAACGAACATCATTCAGGAGGCGAATCAACATGCAAAACAGCAGATCGCACTGGAGTCACAGAGAACCCAGGAAGATATCAAAGTGGCTGTTGCGGATGATGATTGTGCTTCACGTCCTGTGCCTGCTGCCGCTGCTGACCGGTTGCGGAAGTACGCGAACAGTTTACGTCCAGGTTCCGGTAGTTCCGTTACCAGCCAGCCTGACGGCTGAAACCCCTCAGCCTGATTTACCTGATCATTTTACGTGGGGCTCGAGCTTAGATCTGAATGTCGCCTTGTTGTCTGCATTGGCGCAGTGTAATACCGATAAAGCTGACATCAGAAGGATTGAAGTTGAGCGTGGTCACATCATGCAAAAAAAATGATGTTAACTTTGTTTTGTTCCTTGATTTGATATGTGATGGCCCAATAGATACAAAGCACCTGATTTTGGTGACTCTTTTAAAGGGCTTTACACATGAAAGATGGTATCTATTTTGTTGTTTTCAGAAGCAATCAACGTGATTTTGGTAATGGTACCGTAGTTGTCAAAAACAATGCAGTAAACGGCGGAGATTTTGGTTTTACGTATCAGGGAAAAATTGACGGTAGCCAACTTATTCTGCGCGTATCGCAGCATGATTTAAATGTCACCTCGGTTTTCCCTGGGGTAAAGAACTTTGAATTGAGTCTTTCTTTGCAGGAACGAGGACGTGATTACCTGTTAAATGGATCTGTGGTCGGAATGCCTCAGATGCAAATTTCAATTAGTGCAAAATACATTGGTGATCTGATTTAGTTTATCGAGATGATAATTGAACCGCCTCCGGGCGGTTTTTTATTGCCATTTCTATGGTCTGTTCCATCGTAATAACTTAAAGGGAAGCATTAATGCCGCCACGAACCCCGAAAGCCTGCCGTGTTCGCGGCTGCCGCCATACCACTACTGACCCTTCAGGCTACTGCGAAAGCCACAAAAGCGAAGGCTGGAAGCAATACAAACCTGGACAATCCCGTCATCAGCGCGGCTACGGTTCGAAGTGGGACAGTATCCGCGCGCGTGTTCTGAAGCGTGACAAAGGCCTGTGTCAGTTATGTCTGCGTGCTGGTGTGGTGCGTGAGGCGAAAACTGTTGACCACATCATCCCTAAAGCGCATGGCGGCACTGATGCTGACAGTAATCTGCAGAGTCTGTGCTGGCCGTGTCATAAGGCGAAGACGGCCCGTGAACGGTTAAAGTGATAATAATTCTCAACTGTCTGAGGGGAGGGGCGGGTCAAATCCCTGCAGCCTGACGTCTTCCGGACTGCCCGCCCCATCGTTTTTTTATACCCGCGAAAAATGAAATTTAACCAGGAGTGCCGCATATGGCTGGAACGGCGGGGCGTTCCGGGCGTCGCCCCAAGCCAACGGCGCGCAAGGCGCTGGCCGGAAACCCCGGCAAGCGAGCCCTGAATAAAGATGAACCTGTTTTTACGCCCATCAAAGGTGTTGAGCCACCGGAGTGGTTCGCTGAAGAAGATCTCCCTCTCGCCACGATCATGTGGCAACTGACAACCAAAGAACTCTGCGGTCAGGGCCTGCTGTGCGTGACTGACCTCGCGGTGCTTGAGCGGTGGTGCGTGGCCTATGAGTTCTGGCGACGTGCCGTGAAAAATATTGCCAGCCAGGGCAACACCATTACCGGTGCAATGGGCGGTATGGTCAAAAACCCGGAGCTGACCGCCAAGAAAGAACAGGAGTCCGAGATGAGCAGCACGGGGGCAATGCTCGGACTCGACCCCAGCAGCCGCCAGCGTCTGATTGGCCTGGCGGGGCAGAAGAAAGCCACTAACCCGTTTCTGAAAATCATCGAGTCATGAGCCGGAAATCTTACCCCAACGTAAATGCTGCCAATCAGTATGCCCGGGATGTCGTGCGCGGAAAGATTGTTGCCTGCCAGTTTGTGATTCAGGCCTGCCAGCGCCATCTTGATGACCTGATGGCGGAAAAAAGTAAGTCGTTTCGTTACCGCTTCGACAAGGACCTGGCTGAACGGGCCGCGAAATTTATTCAGCTGTTGCCGCACACCAAGGGTGAGTGGGCATTCAAACGGATGCCCATCACGCTGGAGCCGTGGCAGCTATTTGTGATCTGCTGTGCGTTTGGCTGGGTCAATAAAGGCACCCGGTTGCGCCGCTTCCGGGAGGTGTATACCGAAATCCCCCGTAAGAACGGCAAATCAGCAATCTCTGCCGGTGTTGCCCTGTATTGTTTTGCCTGTGATAACGAGTTTGGCGCGGAAGTGTATTCCGGTGCCACGACAGAGAAACAGGCGTGGGAAGTCTTTCGCCCGGCGCGACTGATGTGTAAACGCACACCCATGCTGACGGAAGCGTTCGGGATTGAGGTTAACGCCTCAAACATGAACCGTCCGGAGGATGGCGCGCGGTTTGAACCGCTGATCGGCAACCCCGGTGATGGTTCATCACCCCACTGTGCCGTGGTTGATGAATATCACGAGCATGCCACCGATGCGCTTTATACCACAATGCTTACCGGGATGGGGGCGCGACGTCAGCCACTGATGTGGGCCATCACCACCGCCGGGTACAACATTGAGGGGCCGTGCTACGACAAGCGGCGGGAAGTCATCGAGATGCTCAACGGCTCGGTGCCTAACGATGAACTGTTCGGGATCATCTATACCGTTGATGAAGGTGACGACTGGACCGACCCGCAGGTGCTGGAAAAAGCCAATCCAAATATTGGCGTGTCGGTTTATCGCGAATTTTTGTTAAGTCAGCAGCAGCGTGCGAAAAATAACGCCCGTCTGGCAAACGTCTTTAAGACAAAACACCTCAATATCTGGGTGTCGGCACGTTCGGCGTATTTCAACCTGGTGAGCTGGCAGAGCTGCGAGGATAAATCACTGACCCTTGAGCAGTTCGAGGGGCAGCCGTGCATTCTGGCCTTTGACCTGGCGCGTAAGCTGGATATGAACAGCATGGCGCGACTTTATACCCGCGAGATTGACGGTAAAACGCATTACTACAGTGTGGCCCCGCGCTTCTGGGTACCGTATGACACGGTGTACAGCGTCGAGAAAAATGAAGATAGACGGACAGCCGAACGCTTTCAGAAATGGGTGGAAATGGGCGTCCTGACCGTTACCGATGGTGCAGAGGTGGATTATCGCTACATCCTCGAAGAGGCCAAAGCGGCGAACAAAATCAGCCCGGTCAGTGAGTCACCCATCGACCCCTTCGGGGCGACCGGGCTGTCACATGACCTTGCTGATGAAGATCTGAATCCCGTCACTATCGTCCAGAACTTCGCCAATATGTCCGATCCTATGAAAGAGCTGGAAGCAGCGATTGAATCGGGACGCTTTCATCATGACGGCAATCCCATCATGACCTGGTGTATCGGCAATGTGGTCGGCAAAAACATGCCAGGTAACGATGATTTAGTGAAGCCCGTCAAGGAGCAGGCGGAAAACAAAATCGATGGTGCGGTTGCACTGATTATGACGATCGGTCGGGCAATGCTCAAAGAACCTGACGATTTCCTCTCATCTCTTGATCCGGACGATGATCTCTTAATTCTATGAAATCACTAATTGCTGATGTTATCGGGCTGGCTGGTTTTGGCCTGCTTACGTGCGGGGTTTACCTGCAGTTTGGTATGGCTCCGGCTCTGATTTTGTCCGGTGCTTTACTGCTGGTGGGCGCACTGGCTATGGCCAGAAGGGGGACGCGTGCTGCTTGATGCTCTGTTCAGAAGTAAATCACTGGAGAATCCTTCCACCCCGATAACCGGGGATGCCGTTGATACTGATGGGCTGTTCCGGGCAGACGTTTATGTCAGTCCTGAGACTGCGATGAAACTGGCTGCGGTGTATTCCTGTATCTATGTCCTGTCTTCCAGCCTTGCCCAGATGCCGTTGCATGTTATGCGCAGGTACAAGGGGAAGGTTGAACCCGCACGCGATCATCCTGCGTTTTATCTGGTTCATGATGAGCCCAATACCTGGCAAACCAGCTACAAATGGCGCGAACTGAAGCAACGTCACATCCTTGGCTGGGGGAATGGGTATACCTGGGTGAAACGTAATCGTCGCGGTGAAGTCATATCCCTGGATTGCTGTATGCCGTGGGAAACGACGCTTATGAATACTGGTGGCCGATACACCTACGGTTTGTACAACGAATATGGGGCGTTTGCGATCAGCCCCGACGATATGATCCACATCCGAGCGCTGGGTAATAATCAGAAGATGGGGCTGAGTCCGATTATGCAACATGCCGAAACAATAGGCATGGGGATGAGCGGTCAGAAATACACAGAAAGCTTCTTCAGCGGTAATGCCCGTCCGGCGGGGATAGTATCCGTTAAAAGCGGACTCAATAAGGAAAGCTGGGGCTGGCTTAAAGATCAGTGGCAGAAGGCATCGCAGGCGTTACGCCGCCAGGAAAACAAAACCATGCTGCTGCCAGCCGATCTGGATTACAAGGCACTGACTGTGTCGCCAGTTGACGCTCAGATCATTGACATGATGAAGCTGAACCGTTCAATGATCGCCGGTATTTTCAATATTCCTGCGCACATGATTAATGACCTCGAAAAAGCCACCTTCTCCAATATTTCTGCGCAGGCGATTCAGTTTGTCCGCTACACGATGATGCCGTGGGTGACGAACTGGGAGCAGGAGCTTAACCGTCGCTTGTTTACCCGCGCTGAGTTAGCCGCCGGGTATTACGTCAGGTTCAATCTGACGGGGCTTTTACGCGGAACTCCGCAGGAGCGCGCGCAATTCTATCACTTCGCTATTACCGATGGATGGATGAGCCGTAATGAGGCCCGCGCATTTGAGGATATGAATCCGGTTGAAGGGCTGGACGAGATGCTGGTAAGCGTGAATGCTGCTAACCCGGCAGGAGATTTTAAGCCCCCAAAAAACGATGAGGGAAAAACCAATGAATGACCGTGAAATCCGTTGTTACAGCGGTGAGGTGCGTGCTGAGCGGCATGACGATAACCCGGCGCACATTATCGGTTATGGATCGGTGTTTGACTGTCGTTCTGAGCTGATATTCGGTTCATTCCGCGAAATCATCCGGCCCGGCGCTTTTGACGATGTGCTTGGTGATGATGTACGCGCACTGTTTAACCACGATCCTAATTTTATTCTTGGGCGTAGTGCAGCAGGCACGCTGAATCTTTCAGTTGATGAGCGCGGATTACGCTATGACATCCAGGCTCCGGAGACACAGACCATTCGTGATCTGGTGCTGGCCCCGATGCAACGTGGAGATATTAACCAGTCATCTTTCGCTTTCCGTGTCGCCCGTGACGGTGAGGAGTGGTATCAGGATGAGGACGGGGTTGTTATTCGCGAGATAACCCGCTTTTCCCGTCTGCTGGATGTCAGTCCTGTGACATATCCTGCCTATCAGGAGGCTGACTCGGCTGTTCGCTCCATGAAAGCATGGAAGGAGGCGCGCAACAGTGGCGCGCTACAGAAAGCCATTAATCAACGTATGGCGCGTGAACGCGTCCTGACCCTTCTTAACGCGTAAAGGAAACATCATGAAACTGCATGAACTGAAACAGAAACGTAATACTATCGCAACTGACATGCGCGCCCTGAATGAAAAAATTGGTGATAACGCATGGACGGAAGAGCAGCGCACTGAGTGGAACAAAGCAAAATCCGAACTGGAAGCGCTTGATGAACGAATTGCACGCGAAGAAGAACTGCGTCGTCAGGATCAGGCGTACATTGAAAGCAATGAGGAAGAGCAGCGTCAGAATCTTGATCCGGAAAACAATCCGCAACAGGATGAGAAACGAGCTCAGGTTTTTGATAAGTGGATGCGTCACGGTGCCAGTGAGCTGACATCAGAAGAACGAAAGGCGTTGCGTGAACTTCGTGCCCAGGGTGTAGCTCAGGATGAAAAGGGCGGATATACCGTACCAGAAACATTCCTGGCGAAAGTTGTTGAGAAGATGAAATCCTACGGTGGCATCGCCAGTGTGGCGCAGATTCTGACCACTTCTGACGGTCGCACTATGGAGTGGGCAACAGCTGATGGTACTTCCGAAGTTGGTGTTCTGCTGGGCGAAAATGAAGAAGCCGGTGAAGAAGACACCGATTTCGGTATGGGAAGTCTTGGGGCGCTCAAAATGACATCGAAAATCATTCGTGTGTCTAATGAGTTGCTGCAGGACAGCGCGATCGATATGGAAGCTTATCTTGCCCGTCGCATTGCTGAACGTATTGGTCGTGGTGAAGCCCGTTATCTGATTCAGGGAACTGGTGCTGGTACGCCTAAACAACCCAAAGGGCTGGTCGCATCTGTGACCGGCACAACACAGACTGCCGCGGCAAATACGGTGAAGTGGCAGGAAATTCTGGCTCTGAAACACAGCATTGATCCTGCATATCGTCGCGGGCCGAAATTCCGCCTGGCGTTTAACGATAATACGCTGAAACTGATCAGTGAGATGGAAGACGGTCAGGGACGCCCTTTATGGTTGCCGGATATTGTTGGTGTGGCACCTGCTTCAGTGTTGAATGTACCGTATGTCATTGATCAGGAAATTGATGATATCGGGGCGGGTAAAAAATTCATGTTCTGTGGTGACTTTGATCGCTTCATTATCCGTCGTGTGCGATACATGATTCTTAAACGTCTGGTTGAGCGTTACGCGGAATATGATCAGACCGGTTTTCTGGCCTTCCATCGTTTTGACTGTATCCTGGAAGACACCTCTGCCATTAAAGCGCTGGTGGGGAAAGGTAGCGTTGGTGGTTGATTAGTCTTTTTACGTAATACAGCACGCCGCGTAATGCGGTTTTTTTGTGCCCGCGTTCTGGCGGGCACAGGAGGTTTTATGCTGTTAAAAATGGAAGAGATTAAGCTTCAGCTCCGTCTGGATGATGATTTCTCTGATGAAGATGAGTTGCTTGAACTGCTTGGTAAGGCCGCTCAGAGTCGTACGGAAAACTTCCTTAACCGTAAGTTGTATGCAACCGCAGATGACAGGCCTGCGGATGATCCTGATGGGCTTGTGATATCTGATGATGTGAAGCTGGCGCTTCTGCTACTTGTCAGCCATTTCTACGAAAACCGCTCAACGGTTACAGACGTTGAGAAAATGGAGTTGCCAATGAGTTTTAACTGGTTGGTTGTTCCTTATCGCCTTATACCACTATGAAAATTCGTCAGGCGCAGACCAGCGCAACCTACATTCTGCCGGACCCCGGCGAACTGAATAAACGCGTCCTGATCCGCCAGCGGGTGGATATGCCCGCGGATAACTTTGGCGTGGAGCCTCAATACCCGGTTGCGTTCCGGGCATGGGCGAAGGTTATCCAGACCAGTGCCACCACCTGGCAGGAAACCGCGCAGACCGGAGACGCCATCACCCATTACATCACCATTCGCTACCGCCGGGGGATCACTGCTGATTATGAGGTGGTCTGTGATGACAGTGTGTACCGGGTGAAACGTCAGCGCGATCTGAACGGGGCGCGGCGCTTTCTGCTGCTGGAGTGTACGGAACTGGGCGAATTTACGCAGAGTCACGGAGGCAGCAATGGCGACTCCCTTTTTTCACGTTGATGTTCAGCAGCCCGCGGAGATGCGCTTTAACCGCGCCCGTGTCCGGCGGGCGTTTGTCACGATTGGGCAGCGTCATATGCGTGATGCCCGTCGGCTGGTGATGCGCCGTGCGCGGTCGGCACCGGGTGAAAACCCCGGTTATCAGACCGGACGCCTGGCTCGTTCGATTGGTTACATGGTGCCGAGAGCCAGTAAAAAGCGAGCCGGTTTTATGACACGCATTGCCCCTAACCAGCGCAACGGGAAGGGGAACCGGATGATCTCTGGTGACTTCTATCCGGCGTTTCTGTTTTTTGGTGTCCGGGGAGGAGCAAAACGTCGTCGTAGTCATCATCGTGGTGCATCCGGTGGCAGCGGCTGGCGGCTGGCTCCACGTAATAACTTTATGGTGGAAACGCTTGAAAAGAACCGCAGCTGGACACGCTATTTTCTGGCGCGGGAATTGCGTAAATCACTGAAGCCGGAGCGACGACACAGATGAAACTGACGCCTGTTATTGCTGCGCTGCGTGCCCGCTGCCCGTATTTTGAAAACCGGGTGGCAGGCGCGGCACAGTTCAAAAATCTGCCGGAGGTCGGAAAGCTGAGACTCCCGGCGGCGTATGTGGTACCGGGTGATGACTCTCCGGGAGAAAACAAAAGCCAGACCGACTACTGGCAGGAGCTGAAAGAGGGCTTCTCCGTGGTTGTCATACTGAGTAACGGGCGTGATGAGCGCGGTCAGTTTGCCTCGTATGATGTGGTGGACGATGTCCGGCAGATGCTCTTTAAGGCTCTGCTGGGCTGGAACCCGGAAGCGTGCGGTAACCCGATTACCTATGACGGCGGCACGCTGCTGGATCTGAATCGTCATGAGCTGATTTATCAGTTCGATTTTTCGGTCATCAGCGAGCTGACCGAAGACGATACCCGCCAGCAGGATGACCTGAACAGTCTGGATGAACTGCGAACGCTGGCGATTGATGTTGATTATCTCGATCCCGGTAACGGGCCTGACGGCGATATCGAACATCACACCGAAATAACCCTTCCTTCCTGAGAATCTTCATGTTTGTCAAACCTGTTAAAGGGCGGTCAGTTCCTGACCCTGCCCGCGGCGACCTTTTGCCCGCCGAAGGGCGAAATGTTGACGAGAACAACTACTGGCTGCGCCGTGAAGCAGCGGGTGATATCCGGCGCGTGAATAAAAAGGTGAATACCGATGACGATGAGCTTTAACACCATTCCGTCGAATACGCTGGTTCCGATTTTTTATGCGGAAATGGATAACTCGGCGGCGAATACTGCACAGGATAGCGGAGCATCGCTGCTGATTGGTCATGCCAATAACGGTGCAGAGATTGTTGCCAACAGTCTGGTGCTGATGCCATCGGCAGACTATGCACGTCAGATTTGTGGTGCGGGAAGTCAGCTGGCGCGTATGGTCGAGGCTTATCGCCAGACCGACCCGTTTGGTGAACTGTATGTGATTGCCGTTCCTGAATCCACGGGCGCGGCGGCAACAGTTACGCTGACGGTGACCGGCGCGGCAACCGAAACCGGCACGGTGAATGTTTATGTGGGACGTACCCGCGTGCAGGCACCGGTGACCAACGGCGATAACGTCGCGACGATTGCCAGCAGTATCAAAGATGCCATCAATGCCGTTCCGGCCCTGCCGTTTACTGCCTCATCTTCGGCAGGCGTGGTCACACTGACCGCGCGTCATAAGGGGCTTTGCGGGAATGAAATTCCTGTCAGCCTCAATTACTACGGCTTTGGTGGGGGCGAAGTGCTGCCAGCGGGCGTACAGATTGCCGTGGCGACGGGGACCGCCGGAACGGGCGCTCCGGTTCTCACCGGCGCGGTGGCTGCAATGGCGGATGAGCCGTTTGATTATATCGGCCTGCCGTTCAACGACACGGCCTCCGTTAACACGCTGGTGACAGAGATGAACGATACCAGCGGTCGCTGGAGCTATGCGCGTCAGCTGTATGGTCATGTGTATACGGCAAAGACCGGTACGCTGTCAGAACTGGTGACCGCAGGTGACCAGTTTAACCAGCAGCACATTACCCTGGCGGGGTACGAAAAAGAGACCCAGACGCCTGCCGACGAGCTGGCGGCAAGCCGTACCGCCCGCGCAGCGGTGTTTATTCGCAACGATCCGGCACGTCCCACGCAGACCGGTGAGCTGGTGGGTATGCTGCCTGCGCCGAAGGGGAAACGGTTCACGATGACCGAACAACAGACCCTGCTGTCTCATGGCGTGGCAACGGCGTATGTCGAAAGCGGGGTGCTGCGCATTCAGCGTGATGTCACCACGTACAGGAAAAACGCTTACGGTGTTGCGGATAACAGCTACCTCGACAGCGAGACGCTGCATACCAGCGCGTATGTGCTGCGCAAACTGAAATCCGTCATTACCAGTAAGTACGGGCGTCACAAGCTTGCCAGCGACGGTACCCGCTTTGGTCCCGGTCAGGCGATTGTCACACCGGCGGTGATCAAAGGGGAACTGCTGGCAACCTACCGTCAGCTTGAGCGTGCGGGGATCGTGGAAAACTACGAACTGTTTAAGCAGTACCTGGTTGTGGAGCGTGATGCCAGCGATCCGAACCGCCTGAACACGCTGTTCCCGCCTGACTATGTTAACCAGTTGCGTGTTTTTGCCGTGGTTAACCAGTTCCGTCTTCAGTATTCAGAGGAGTCTGCATAATGGCCCGTATCGGGGGAACCTGTTATTTCAAAATTGACGGTCAACAGCTATCGCTGACCGGCGGCATTGAGGTGCCCATGAACAGGACGGTCAATGATGACATCATCGGCCTGGACGGTTCAGTGGACCGCAAGGAAACTCACCGTGCGCCTTATGTCAAAGGGACCTTCAAGGTGCCGAAGAATTTTCCGGTGAGCAAAATCACCTCGTCTGATGAGATGACCATCACTGCCGAGCTGGCGAACGGTCAGGTCTATGTATTGTCGTCCGCCTGGCTGCACGGCGAAGCGAACCATAATGCCGAAGAAGGCACGGTTGATCTTGAGTTCCACGGTGAAGAAGGGGATTACCAGTAATGAAAGAGCTTGAGTTAAAGAAACCGATTATCGCTCATGGTGAGACACTCTCCGTACTGGAGTTTGATGAGCCCACCGGGAAGGATGTCCGCGAGCTGGGGTATCCCTACCAGATGAATCAGGATGAGTCAGTCAAACTTCTGGCGCATGTGGTGTCGAAATACATTGTGCGGCTGGCGAAAGTGCCGCAAAGCTCTGTCGACCAGATGTCTCCGGCAGACCTGAATGCAGCGGCGTGGCTTGTGGCTGGTTTTTTCCTCCAGGCCTGACGGCTGAATACCTCACTGATCGCTTCTTTGACTGCGCCAGCTACTGGCGCATTAATCCTTTCGAATTGCTGAATATGCCGATCAGTGAAATTCCCTTACTGGTCAGTCAGGCAAACAGGATAGAGCAGGAGAAACGCACACATGGCTGAATTTGAGCTTAAGGCGTTGATCACCGGTGTCGACAGGCTTTCTCCCGCGCTGTCGAAAATGCAAAAGAAAATCCGGGGATTTAAACGCCAGGCGGAAGAAGCGTCACAGGGTGGGCTGGCGCTTGGTGGCGGACTGGCAGCGGGTCTGACGCTTTCCCTGAAATCTTATGCCGATCAGGAAAACGCCGCCACCGGGCTGAAAGTCGCCATGATGGATGCGAATGGCGAGGTTGGAAAGAGCTTTCAGGACATCAATAAACTGGCTATTGGCCTGGGTAACCAGCTACCCGGTACAACGGCTGATTTCCAGAACATGATGCAGATGCTGGTGCGTCAGGGGATCCCGGCAGAAAACATTCTGGGTGGTGTGGGTAAAGCGACAGCTTATCTTGCGGTACAACTGAAAAAAACACCGGAAGCGGCTGCTGAGTTTGCTGCAAAGATGCAGGATGCTACCGGAACGGCGTCAGAAGACATGATGGGGCTGTTCGACACTATCCAGAAGGCGTTTTATCTGGGCGTTGACGATACCAACATGTTGTCCTTCTTCACTAAAACCAGCTCTGTTCTGAAGATGGTGAACAAGGACGGTCTTCAGGCTGCACAGAGCCTTGCCCCCATCAGCGTCATGATGGATCAGATGGGGATGAACGGGGAGGCGGCAGGTAATGCCCTGCGAAAAGTTATCCAGTCCGGATTAAGTGTTAAGAAAATCAGGGACGTCAATAAAGTCATGGCCCGCCAGAAACTCGGGGTACAGCTCGATTTTACTGACGGCAAAGGAAGTTTTGGCGGTCTTGATAACATGTTTAAGCAACTGGCAAAGTTGCGAAAACTGACTGACGTTAAGCGAACTAATGTACTTAAGGCAATATTTGGTGATGATGCCGAAACCATTCAGGTGGTCAATGCGCTGATCGATAAAGGAAAGGATGGTTACGATCAGATCCAGCAGAAGATGAATAAACAGGCCAGCCTGAATAAACGTGTTCAGGCACAGCTTGGTACGTTGTCCAACCTGTGGGAGGCAATGACGGGGACCGCAACTAACGGCCTTGCAGCTATTGGCGGCGCATTTTCTGGTGACGCTAAAAATATCACGCAATGGCTGGGGGAGTTGGGGGAGAAATTCACGAAGTTTGCGGATCAAAATCCCCGGGTTATTCGCGGCGTCGTCGGGCTTGCTGCCGGTCTTGCGATTCTGAAACTGGGATTGATGGGCGTGGGCAGTGCCATCAGTATCGTCAGCAGGATCATGTCGATGACGCCGATTGGCATGATTGCGACGGCGATTGCCCTGGCTGCGGGATTAATTATCACTAACTGGGATGTTGTTGGACCTTATTTCAAGAAGCTCTGGGAAACCATTGGTCCTTATTTTGAGGTTGGCTGGGAACTCCTCAAGAAAGTTTTTGCCTGGTCGCCGCTGGGGATGGTGATCAATAACTGGGGACCGGTTGTTAAGTGGTTTCAGGATATGTGGGACAAGCTGAAGCCAATTATTGAGTGGTTTACTGACAGTTCCGGTGACACGGTCGATGCCATTAACTCTGCGCAGTGGGGCGCAGGTGCCTATGATGCTTATGGGACGGGAATACCGGCGCGGGGATACACACCTTACCCGGCGGTGGATCCGGCGCAGTCAAACAACGCCTCCGGTGCCACAGGCCCGAATCCCTTCATGATAAACAAAGCTTCTGCGCCAAAAGTTGATGGTGAGATCAAGGTATCTTTTGTGAATATGCCACCAGGTATGCGGGTTATGGAAACGCGATCCAGCGGTATTGATGTCAGCCATGATGTTGGCTATACGCGGTTCAGGTAGTGTACAAAATGATTAATGTGTTTTTGTCTGGCATAATTTGGGTTTTCAACTTTAAGCAGTTAATATAATCACTCCTTACAAATGATTGAAGGGATGATTATGCGTATCTTTGTGTTTTTTATATCTGCACTTTTATCTTTTAACTTGGCAGCGGAAGAGTGTAAGTTCAGCTTTAATGAGTCAGAATTAATCTCTTCTATAGGTATTGCACCAGTTAAGCAAGAGATAGTAAAGGATGAAGGAATAACTAAGCGTCAATATGAATTCAGGAGAGAATTGTCTTTTGAAGAAATGCTTGGCGATGATGCTGATGAAAAATATGAGCCGCAGTTTTATATATCTGTTTATAATCCATCATGTCCACAAAAGGTTATTATTTGGTTTTTCAAAGACAATAAAAACACACAAACTTTAAGTAATGAGGTCCTTGCTGGTAGAGCATTCAAGTATTTAACTGGTGTTAATGAAAGTATTTTTGAAAATAAAATGAAAAAGTTTTCAAAGGTACAGTCATTTGAATCCTTTGATGAAAGGACGGACTCTAAATTTATAAAGAGTGGTAATGTTTATTCCATTGATGTTCAACTCAGATAGTAATTAAAAATATTAGGTTCCCGCCACATCTTCTGCGATGTAAATAACTGACAAAGCAGATTTGGCGGGTTTTTTGTATCCGGAGTTTATATGACGTGGAAAGACAGGCTTCAGGATGCGTCATTTCGCGGCGTACCGTTTAAGGTTGAAGAAGAAAGTGCGGGAACCGGTCGCCGTGTGGAAACACACGAATATCCGAACCGCGACAAGCCCTATACCGAAGATCTGGGAAAAGTCACTTTCCGCCCGTCCATCACAGCTTATGTGGTGGGAGATGACTGCTTTGACCAGCGCGATCGCCTGATTGACGCGCTGAATAAACCCGGTCCCGGCACGCTTGTCCACCCGACATATGGTGAGCTGAAAGTCTGTGTTGACGGGGAAGTTCGGGTCAGCACATCGAAAAGTGAAGGGCGTATTGTCCGCTTTGACCTGAAGTTTGTCGAAGCAGGAGAACTCTCTTACCCCACATCAGGTGCGGCGACGGCGCAGACGCTGATGTCATCCTGTTCTGCACTGGATGACTGCATCAGTGACAGCTTCAGCGGTTTCAGTATCGATGGTGTGGCGGATTTCGTGCAGAACGACGTTATCGGTAATGCCAGCATAATGCTGGGGTATGTTTCTGATGCGATGAAAGTGGTGGATTCTGCCGTATCGGATGCCGCCAGGCTGTTGCAGGGGGATATCTCGGTACTTCTGCCGCCGCCATCGTCAGGCAAAAATTTCGTTGAGCAGGTGCAGAAAATGTGGCGTACCGGGAAACGCCTTTATGGTAACGCCAGCGACCTGGTCACCATGATCAAAACGCTTTCCGGTGTCAGCCTCGGCAGCGATCTGCAACCGCGCGGCGTCTGGAAAACGGACAGTAAAACCACCGCCACGGCGACGCAGCAGCGTAACGTGGTTGCCAGCACCCTTCGTACGACCGCAATCAGCGAAGCGGCGTATGCCGTCACCCGATTGCCTGCGCCAACAACTTCCGCGGTGATGCAGAATTCCGCAGTGGGGCAGGCAACAACACCTGCGCAGAGCACTGGCTGGCCTTCCGTCACGCATCCGGCACTGAACAATGCACCGGCGGTGAAAAACACGGTTGACCTGCCGACGTGGGAAGAACTGACTGACATTCGCGACACACTGAATACGGCAATTGATAAGGAGTTGTCCCGTACAACCAGTGATGCGCTGTTTCTGGCGCTGCGCCGGGTGAAAGCAGATCTGAATGCGGATATCAACACGCGCCTTGAACAGTCTGCACGGATCATTCAGCGCACACCGGATGAGGTTTTACCCGCGCTGGTGCTGGCGGCGACCTGGTTTGATAACGCGGCGCGTGACGCGGACATTATCCGGCGTAATGCCATTACGCATCCCGGCTTTGTGCCGGTGATCCCTCTGAAGGTGCCAGTGCAATGAACGACAATGTCACGCTACGGGTAAATGGCCGGGAGTGGAATGGCTGGACATCGGTGCGCATCGGTGCCGGTATTGAACGGCTGGCGCGGGATTTCAGTGTGGAGATCACCCGCCAGTGGCCGGGAGATGAGGGTATCACCACGCTTCAGCCGCGCATTAAAAACGGTTCAAAAGTGGAAGTGCTGATTGGTGATGAGCTGGTGATCACCGGCTGGGTGGAGGCGACGCCCGTTCGTTACGATGCCCGTTCGGTCAGCACCGGTATTGCCGGACGCAGTCTGACCGCTGACCTGATTGACTGTGCAGCCGAACCGACACAGTTTAACGGACGCTCGCTGGTGCAGATTGCGCAGGCGCTTGCTGCGCCTTTCGGCATTGAGGTGGTGAACAGCGGTGCGCCGTCGGGTGTTATTCCTGATGTTCAGCCTGATCACGGTGAAACGGTGATTGAGGTAATCAACAAAATACTCGGTCAGCAGCAGGCACTGGCTTACGACGACCCGCACGGCAGGCTGGTGATTGGCGGTATTGGCTCAACGCGGGCACATACTGCGCTGGTACTCGGGGAAAACATCCTTTCCTGCGATACGGAGAAGAGTATCCGGGAGCGGTTTTCTGTTTACCAGGTGGCGGGGCAGCGTGCCGGAAACGACGATGATTTCGGTGAGGCCACCACCACCGCGCTGCGGGCCCGCACAGAGGACGCATTTATTGCCCGTTACCGTCCGATGTATATCAGGCAGACAGGGCAGGCTACGGGGGCAGGCTGTATTGCCCGTGCGGACTTTGAAGCCAGACAACGGGCGGCGCGGACGGATGAAACCACCTATGTGGTGCAGGGCTGGCGACAGGGTAACGGTACGCTGTGGCAGCCCAACCAGCGGGTGATTGTCTTTGATCCGGTCTGTGGTTTCGACAATACCGAACTGCTTGTTTCGGAAGTCACGTTTACTCAGGACCAGAACGGCACCCTGACGGAAATCCGTGTCGGCCCGCCTGATGCTTATCTGCCTGAACCCGAAGCCCCCGGCGCGCGGAAAAAGAAAAAAGCCAGAGTACAGGAGGACCCGTTCTGATGAGGACGATTGAAGCCATGCAGCGACAACTCCTCGGCCTGATTGGGCGGGCCGTGGTGAAAAGCATCAGTGCCGCCACGAAATGTCAGATCGTGGATGTGTCCCTGATTGCCGGTGAACCCAAAGCTGGGGTTGAACATCTTGAACCCTACGGTTTTACCGCAAGGGCAAACAGCGGTGCGGAAGCGGTGGTGTTGTTTCCGGATGGCGACCGTTCTCATGCGGTGGTTGTTACGGTGTCGGACCGGCGCTACCGCCTGAAAGGGCTGCAGACGGGGGAGGTGGCTGTCTATGACGATCAGGGGCAGTCCGTGACGCTGACCCGGGAGGGGATCGTGGTGGACGGTGCAGGTAAAACGATCACGTTTCGCAATTCACCTAAAGCACGTTTTGAAATGGACCTGGAAGTGACAGGACAGGTGAAAGACCTGTGCGACTCCAGCGGCACCACCATGTCAGCGATGCGGCTTGCCTATAACGGGCATCGTCACAGAGAGAACGGTCAGGGCAGTAACACCGACAAACCTGATAAAGCGATGGAGGCATGATGGAACTGTGGCTGACGGTGAACGGTAAACGCACCTGCGCCAGCGCACCGCTGGATCCGCTGACCCGCGCCGTGGTGATTTCCCTGTTTACCTGGCGGCGGGCGGAGCCTGATGACAACGCCGACGTCCCGATGGGATGGTGGGGGGATACCTGGCCTGCGGTACAGAATGACCGTTACGGCTCCCGACTGTGGCTGCTTCAGCGCAGCAAACTGACCAATCAGCTGGTGCAGACGGTAAGGGGGTATATCCGCGAATGCCTGCAATGGATGATTGATGATGGCGTGGTGTCCCGTATTGATCTGGATATCCGCCGCACCGGGATTAATGAACTGGGTAACAGTATCACTCTCTGGCGTCGTGACGGACCGGTAATGATTTCTTTTGATGATCTGTGGAGTGCGATAACGCATGGCGGACAGTGAATTTCAGCGCCCGACGCTGGCAGAAAATATCAGTATGCTCCGTAACGATTTATTCGCCAGGCTGGACGTCAGCGACACGCTCCGGCGCATGGATGAAGACGTGCGGGCAAAGGTGTATGCGGCGGCGCTGCATACGGTTTACGGGTACATCGATTATCTGGCAATGAACATGCTGCCTGACCTGTGCGATGAGTCCTGGCTGGCGCGACATGCTGCGATGAAACGGTGTCCGCGCAAGGGGGCCACGGCTGCCAGCGGGTATATGCGCTGGGAAGGTGTCAGCGATGGCCTGAAGGTGACCGCCGGGAGTGTTATTCAGCGCGATGACCTGGTTCAGTACACGGCAACTGCCGATGCAACCAGCACTGGTGGTGTCCTGCGTGTGCCGATCGCCTGCTCAAGTGCAGGCGCGGTCGGTAACGCTGACGACGGTACGGCATTAATCCTGGTCACGCCGGTGAATGGTCTGCCGTCTTCCGGTGTGGCTGACACCCTGACAGGCGGATTTGATACTGAAGAGCTGGAAACGTGGCGCGCCCGCGTCATTGAGCGGTATTACTGGACGCCTCAGGGCGGGGCTGACGGGGACTATGTCGTCTGGGCTAAAGAAGTGCCCGGCATTACCCGCGCATGGACATACCGACACGGGATGGGAACGGGGACTGTCGGTGTGATGATTGCCAGCAGTGACCTGATTAATCCCATTCCGGAAGAGTCAACGGAAACGGCGGCAAGACAACATATCGAGCCACTGGCCCCGGTGGCAGGCTCTGATTTGTATGTATTCAGGCCGGTGGCGCATAAAGTGGATTTTCATATCCGCGTGACGCCGGACACACCGGAAATACGGGCTGCCATCACCGCCGAGTTGCGTTCGTTCCTGCTGCGTGATGGTTATCCGCAGGGAGAACTGAAGGTGTCACGTATCAGTGAAGCGATTTCCGGTGCGAACGGGGAATACAGCCATCAGTTGCTTGCCCCGGCGGACAATATCTCCATTGCAAAAAATGAGCTGGCGGTTCTGGGGACGATTTCATGGACGTGACAAACGATGATTATATCCGTCTGTTGTCGGCACTGTTGCCGCCCGGTCCGGCGTGGTCAGTCAGCGATCCGGCGATTGCCGGTGCGGCACCGTCATTAACCCGCGTTCATCAGCGTGCGGATGCCCTGATGCGGGAGCTGGATCCGCGCACCACCACTGAACTGATAAACCGCTGGGAGCGTCTGTGCGGTCTGCCGGATGAATGTATTCCCGCAGGGACACAGACCCTTCGCCAGCGTCAGCAACGGCTGGATGCGAAGGTTAATCTGGCGGGCGGCATCAATGAGGATTTTTATCTTGCACAGCTTGCTGCCCTGGGCAGACCAGACGCCACTATCACGCGATACGATAAAAGCACGTTCACCTGCTCATCGGCCTGTACTGACGCAGTGAATGCGCCGGAATGGCGGTATTACTGGCAGGTCAACATGCCAGCCGCCACCAACACCACCTGGATGACATGTGGCGATCCCTGTGATTCCGCACTGCGTATCTGGGGCGACACCGTTGTCGAGTGCGTGCTTAACAAACTCTGCCCTTCGCATACCTACGTAATTTTTAAATATCCGGAGTAATCCATGCATCGTATAGACACGAAAACCGCGCAGAAGGATAAGTTCGGCGCGGGTAAAAACGGTTTTACCCGTGGTAACCCCCAGACTGGCACGCCTGCCACCGATCTGGATGATGACTACTTTGACATGTTGCAGGAAGAACTTTGTAGCGTTGTTGAGGCATCCGGTGCCAGTCTGGAGAAGGCGCGGCACGACCAGCTGCTTACCGCGCTTCGTGCGCTGCTGTTAAGCCGCAAGAATCCGTTTGGCGATATCAAATCGGATGGCACTGTGCAAACGGCTCTCGAAAACCTTGGTTTGGGAGATCTCGGGACAGCATCTGGCCGTAATGTCGGTAATACTCAATCGTTTGAAATACCTGATATGAGTTATTTCCAGCTTACAGGGAAAGGCTCTGACAATCTGTTAGCTAAACTTCCCAATGGTTTAATCATCCAGGTCTTTCGGCGTAGGCTTGCCAACTCAACATCAATTGGTATGCCGACAACAATCCCTGTCACCTATCCGACACCGTTCCCGACGAATATCTGGGGTGTTTTCTGCACAAAGGCAACTTATGCGCAAGTTGTGACGTCATGCGAATCAGTCACAGCAACAGGTTTCAATGCCGTAACTTGCTTAACGTCAGGTACGAGCCCCGACTCTAATCTTTCTGACGCTTATTTTTTTGCTATTGGATATTAATTATGACAACTAAAAATGAAGACAAGACTCTTCCGGAGCCGCCCCGCATTCATGGTTTTATCTGGGATGTAAATAATGTGCGGCTGCTGGCTTATGCACTCCAGACTGAATATCAGGAAAGTGGCATGTGGCCTGAGAATGGTATTGATGTTTCTGATGAGGTATCAGCCGAATTTACCGGACAGCCACCGGAAGGAAAAACTATTGGTGTGGGGGATGACGGGATGCCTGCTTGGGTGGATATACCACCACCAACACATGAGGAACAGATTGCTGCAGCCGAACTGGAAAAGCAGCAATTGATTAATCAGGCTAACAATTATATGAACAGTAAACAATGGCCTGGTAAAGCGGCTATTGGTCGTCTGAAAGGTGAGGAACTGTCTCAATATAATTTGTGGCTGGATTATCTTGACGCACTGGAAATGGTCGATACTTCCGGCGCTCCGGATATTCAGTGGCCGGAAGAACCAGACACAATGTAAGCGAAAAAGAAAAACCGCAGCCACGACATATGCAGGACGTGCTGCGGCTGGCTGGCGAACTTTCGATAGTGCGAGTATTGAATGATTTCCAGCCGTTACCGATTTTACGTGTTAATTAGTGAACAAACCACTCGTCAGCAGATTCCCAGGTATCTTTCAGAGTCTCCTGAACAAAAGTTTTTGCAGAATCCTTATCTGCGATGCGTGTAACAGAAAGGCCATCGTTGCTGGTGGCTTTTACGAGCACCTCTACATCGTCATAACGTTTACTGATGCGTCGGGTTAATTCTTCCTTTAACGCATCCACAGCACCGGTTGGCATTTTAGTCATTTTTTCTTTGGCTATGCAGATTTCAATACGCATAAAAGTCCCTCTATACTGTGTTTGTATACAGTATTATTTTTAACTGTATGGATAAACAGTGTCAAGAGGTCTTATTCCTGCTCCTTTGGAGCTCTTCAAAACGATTATGTAAAGATTTCGGATACAGTTCGGTATATACCTGCCATAGCACGTTTAATGAACGATGCCCTGTAACCTGGGCTACTTCCTCAATACTAAAACCAGCCTCAAATAAGCGACTTGCCCCTTCTCTACGCAAATCATGGTATCGCAGATCCTTAATACCTAATTTGCTTCTTACCCTCTGAAATCCCGCAGTAACAGAAGTGCTGTTATATGGAAAAATGAATTCCGATTTTTGGGGCTGTCGTTGGACGATATCCCAGGCTTCCCCAAGCAAGGCTACTTTCATGTGGTTGCCTTCCTTTTTGCGTGGATCTTTCCTGTCTCTTACGAGTATAGATTTTTGTTCCTGGTCGAGATCTTCCCATCGTAACCGGCATACTTCTCCGATTCGCATACAGGACCACACAGAAAATTTGAGGATATCAACGAACGGAATTTTTGAGCATTTATGAGTAGATCGTTGTTGAAGGCCTTCAATGAGCATGTCCAGTTCATCAGATGCTGGTCTACGATTACGACGGTTTGATTTACCAATCAAACCAAGTTTAAGTAGATATGGACGAGCACTTTTCGCCGGGTTTGATGTGTAATTAATTCCGTATACAGGTTTGGCCGCATCCAGAACACTGCCAAGATAACTAACATCGTGGCTGACTGTTGCTGGACCTGCACCAGCGTTGTTTCTTAGCCTGCAATGTTCAATTACGTCATTTTCTGTCAGTTCAGATAGTTTGATCGCGGATATGTCACTATCCATAAGCAGTTCCAGCACATATCTTTTAGTACGGCCAGCTTTACCTCCAGCATTTGGGTCATTTAAATATTTGTGTAGTAAGTCACGGACTGTAAGTCCGTCAACTGCATTTGATGATGGAATGCCATATAGATCTAATTCCATCACTTTCTGTGTGCCCCATGTTTTGGCATGAGCATGTTTAGGGAATGTTTTGCTTTCCCTGTAAGTGATAACACCTTTTTCTTTGATAATTACATTACAGCGATAGCGTGGTGTGCCATCGGATTTTAGTCGTTTCTCTATGTTATAGTACGCCATTACACGACCTCGTTATTTCGGGTTCCCATAAAGCGTGGGAACCTGTGCGGGAACCTAACGCGAGAAAAATAGCCTGAAATGTTCAAAAATGCACGATAATCATGAAACACAAAAAATTAATCAAACCAGCGTGATGCCTGAAAAAACTGGTGTTTACTGGAATTCTCGGTTTAGCATTGCTCCTATGCTTGACTGGACGGACAGACATTGCCGTTATTTCTTGCGTCTGCTTTCCCGCAATACGTTGTTGTATACCGAAATGGTGACCACAGGGGCGATTATTCACGGTAAAGGTGATTACCTGGCGTACAGTGAAGAAGAACATCCGGTAGCGTTGCAACTCGGGGGTAGCGATCCGGCGGCGCTGGCACAGTGTGCGAAGCTGGCAGAAGCGCGTGGATATGATGAGATCAACCTGAATGTCGGCTGCCCGTCTGACCGGGTGCAGAACGGCATGTTTGGTGCGTGTCTGATGGGTAATGCGCAGCTGGTTGCCGACTGCGTGAAAGCGATGCGCGATGTGGTGTCGATTCCGGTGACGGTGAAAACGCGTATTGGCATCGATGATCAGGACAGCTATGAATTTCTCTGCGATTTCATCAACACCGTTTCCGGCAAAGGTGAGTGTGAGATGTTCATCATCCACGCACGTAAAGCCTGGCTTTCTGGGTTAAGTCCGAAAGAAAACCGTGAGATCCCGCCTCTCGATTATCCGCGTGTGTATCAACTGAAGCGTGACTTTCCGCATCTGACGATGTCGATTAACGGTGGTATCAAGTCGCTGGAAGAAGCTAAAGCGCATTTGCAACATATGGATGGCGTGATGGTCGGGCGCGAGGCGTATCAGAATCCGGGTATTCTGGCGGCGGTAGACCGAGAGATTTTTGGTTCCTCGGATACCGATGCCGATCCGGTGGCGGTAGTGCGCGCCATGTATCCGTACATTGAGCGTGAACTCAGCCAGGGTACGTATCTCGGCCATATTACCCGGCATATGCTGGGCTTGTTCCAGGGTATTCCTGGCGCGCGGCAGTGGCGGCGTTATTTAAGTGAAAATGCCCATAAAGCGGGTGCAGACATTAATGTGCTGGAACACGCGCTCAAACTGGTGGCGGATAAGCGTTAACTTTTCACCAAAAAGTAGTCAAATTCACCACGCCCTGCGCACCGTCGCGGGGCGTTTTGCTGTTAAATCAATAGATTATTTTTGGCATGATTCTTGTAATGCCAGCAAGAGATTTCATATTTGGGAGAGCATCATGCTGGAACTACTTTTTGTAATTGGCTTTTTTGTCATGCTGATGGTCACCGGTGTTTCGTTGCTGGGTATTATCGCCGCGCTGATTGTGGCGACGGCCTTTATGTTCCTCGGCGGTATGCTGGCATTGATGATTAAGTTGCTGCCGTGGCTGCTGTTGGCGGTTGCGGTGGTGTGGGTGATCAGGGCGATTAAAGCACCAAAAGTGCCGAAATATCAGCGTTATGACCGCTGGCGTTACTAAGGGATTGTGCGGATGATCACAACCTAAGGTTTTATCCTTAGAACAAAATAGGAATTGATAATCAAATCTGTCACTATTGCGCGTCAAACAAATTCATCGAGCTGTACCCTACATACAGCCGAACTATAAAAGAAAGGGCTTCCCAGGTGGAAGCCCAATTTCTTTTATGGAATCAACAGGCTGGAACCCTGCGTCGCCCGGCTTTCCAGAATCTCATGCGCACGCCGCGCATCCTTCAGCGGATATTTCTGCTGCTCGGCGACATCGACCTTAATCACACCGCTAGCAATCAAAGAGAACAGTTCATTACTGGCCTCGGTTAATTCCTCCCGCGTGGTGATATAGCCTTGCAGGGAAGGGCGTGTCACATACAACGAGCCTTTCTGATTGAGAATGCCTAAGTTCACACCGGTAACCGCACCTGATGAGTTGCCAAAACTCACCATTAAGCCGCGGCGTTGCAGGCAATCCAGCGACCGTTCCCAGGTGTCTCTGCCCACGGAATCGTACACCACGCGCACTTTCTTGCCACCGGTGATCTCTTTCAATCGCTCGACCAGATTCTCTTCACGATAGTTAATAACCTGCCACGCGCCGGCTTTTAGCGCGCTCTGCGCTTTTTGCGCGGTTCCTACGGTGCCGATAAGTTTCGCGCCCAGGGCTTTTGCCCACTGGCAGGCAATCAAGCCAACGCCGCCAGCCGCTGCGTGGAACAGGAACTGCTCATCGGGTTTAATTTCATAGGTTTTGCGCAGCAGATAATAAACCGTTAAGCCTTTCAGGAAGGATGCCGCAGCTTGCTCAAAAGAAATTGCCGCAGGCAGAATCGCCGCTTTATCCGCATTAATGTTATGCACAGAGCTGTAAGCGCCTAATGCCGATTGTGCATAGACTACGCGATCGCCTGCCTTAATATGCTTTACACCACTGCCGACTTTACTCACGATGCCTGCCGCTTCGGTGCCTAATCCGCTGGGTAGCGATGGTGGCGGGTAAAGGCCGCTGCGGATATACGTGTCGATAAAATTGATGCCGATGGCTTTATTTTCGACCTGGATTTCATTCTCCGCCGGATCGGCAGGAGTGAACTCTACGGCTTGAAGTACTTCCGGGCCACCGTGCTTGTGAAATTCAATTCGTGTTGCCATGTGTCCTCCAGAACGTATCGTCAGGGTCTGCTTCATATGGTAAAGTTTCGACCCATTCTTTATCTCGGTAACTCCATTCACTATGGCAGGAAATAAACCCTTCAACAAACAGCAGGCTGAACCCCGCGAACGCGATCCACAAGTTGCCGGGCTGAAAGTGCCTCCGCACTCGATCGAAGCGGAGCAGTCGGTGTTGGGCGGTTTAATGCTGGATAACGAACGCTGGGATGATGTAGCTGAGCGTGTGGTGGCAGATGATTTTTACACCCGCCCACACCGTCATATCTTTACTGAAATGGCGCGTTTGCAGGAAAGCGGTAGTCCTATCGATCTGATTACCCTTGCGGAATCGCTGGAACGCCAGGGGCAACTCGATAGCGTCGGTGGTTTTGCTTATCTGGCAGAGCTGTCAAAAAATACGCCAAGTGCGGCGAACATCAGTGCATATGCGGATATCGTGCGCGAACGTGCCGTTGTTCGTGAGATGATCTCCGTTGCTAACGAGATTGCCGAAGCTGGTTTTGATCCACAAGGGCGTACCAGTGAAGATCTGCTCGACCTTGCTGAATCCCGCGTCTTTAAAATTGCCGAAAGTCGTGCAAACAAAGACGAAGGGCCGAAGAACATCGCCGATGTGCTCGACGCAACCGTGGCGCGTATTGAGCAGTTGTTTCAGCAGCCACACGATGGCGTTACCGGGGTAAATACCGGTTATGACGATCTCAACAAAAAAACCGCTGGCTTGCAGCCGTCGGATTTGATCATCGTTGCCGCGCGTCCGTCGATGGGTAAAACGACATTTGCGATGAACCTCGTCGAAAACGCGGCGATGTTGCAGGATAAACCGGTGCTTATCTTCTCGCTGGAGATGCCATCAGAACAGATCATGATGCGTTCTCTGGCGTCGCTGTCGCGCGTTGACCAGACTAAAATCCGTACCGGTCAGCTCGATGATGAAGACTGGGCACGCATTTCCGGCACCATGGGTATTTTGCTCGAAAAACGTAATATCTATATCGATGATTCCTCCGGCTTGACGCCAACGGAAGTGCGTTCCCGCGCACGCCGTATTGCCCGTGAACACGGCGGCATCGGGCTTATCATGATCGACTACCTGCAACTGATGCGCGTACCGGCGCTTTCCGATAACCGTACGCTGGAAATTGCAGAAATCTCCCGCTCGCTGAAAGCACTGGCGAAAGAACTGAACGTGCCGGTGGTGGCGCTGTCCCAGTTGAACCGTTCTCTGGAACAACGTGCCGACAAACGCCCGGTCAACTCCGACCTGCGTGAATCTGGCTCTATCGAGCAGGATGCGGACTTGATCATGTTTATCTATCGTGATGAGGTGTATCACGAAAACAGTGATTTAAAAGGCATCGCGGAAATTATTATCGGTAAACAACGTAACGGCCCAATCGGGACGGTACGCCTGACCTTTAACGGTCAATGGTCGCGCTTCGACAACTATGCGGGGCCGCAGTACGACGACGAATAATCACTTTGGGGCCAGCTAAACACTGGTCCCAAAATTATTCTGCCGGGCTTTCAATCCCTTTTTTTAGCCACTCTTTAAGGCTCAGAACCGAGTTATCTTCGTCTTCGTGGAATATGATATTGTCGATCTGCCAACAGCCATCATCAGCGGAACGCGCCATTAGCGCTTCGTCCTGCCAGGCCTTTTTATCATCAACGCTAAAATGAAAATGGAGGGTGACAGTGACGTTGTTATCACCAGGTTTAAACGATGACGGTAGCGTCACGCCATCAAATTTCTCATAGTAACTATCCGAAGGATAAGACGTGAAAATAATCCCGTCACCAAAAGTAGGTTTGGCCGTGGGATCAATGGCGTAGTCGCGTTTATTTCTGTCATACGCGCCAACAATAAGTTGATAAAGCGAGGGGGTGAGGTAATTCTGAAAAAATGCCAGCTGGTCTTTTTCACTCTTAAAGCCGGTATCAGAAAAAACATAGGTTGAATAAAACTTATCTGCGACACCGTCAGGTGTCTGCACCGGGCAAGCCCCCGTCGCGGCAGGCGTTATACCTGCGATTAGCAGAAAAAAGAAAACAAATTTTATCTTTGTCATGGCTGAAAATCCGATATCATCTTGCCGTTTATAAACCCATCCCTGGATGTGGAATAGCATACTCCGGTCATATCTGTTTAGCGAGGTTTTGCACTGGTGGGCAGAACCTGAAAAAAAGGAATACAAATGCAAGCGGCAACTGTTTTGATTAACCGCCGCGCTCTGCGACACAACCTGCAACGTCTGCGTGAACTGGCCCCCGCCAGTAAACTGGTTGCGGTGGTGAAAGCGAACGCCTACGGTCACGGTCTGATTGAGACCGCGCGAACGCTCCCCGATGCTGACGCCTTTGGCGTTGCCCGTCTCGAAGAAGCCCTACGGCTGCGGGCGGGGGGCATCACGCGACCTATTTTGTTACTGGAAGGTTTTTTTGAAGCAGACGATTTGCCGACGATCTCCGCTGAACATCTGCATACCGCAGTCCACAATGAAGAGCAGCTTGTCGCCCTCGAAAACGCTGAACTTAAAGAGCCTGTCACCGTCTGGATGAAGCTCGATACCGGAATGCACCGTTTGGGCGTATTGCCGGAACAGGCCGAGGCGTTTTATCAGCGTCTGAGCCAGTGTAAAAATGTCCGCCAGCCGGTGAACATTGTTAGTCACTTCGCCCGTGCCGATGAACCGCAAAGCGGCGCGACTGAAAAGCAGCTCGATATCTTCAACACCTTTTGTGAAGGTAAACCGGGGCAACGCTCAATTGCGGCATCAGGCGGCATTTTGTTATGGCCGCAGTCGCATTTTGACTGGGCGCGTCCGGGGATCATTCTTTACGGTGTCTCGCCGCTGGAAGATGGCACGACAGGGGCTGATTTTGGCTGTCAGCCAGTCATGTCTTTAACCTCCAGCCTGATTGCCGTGCGTGAGCATAAAGCCGGAGAGCCTGTCGGTTATGGTGGAACCTGGGTAAGCGAACGTGATACTCGTCTTGGCGTAGTCGCGATGGGCTATGGCGATGGTTATCCGCGCGCCGCGCCGTCCGGTACGCCAGTGCTGGTGAACGGTCGCGAAGTGCCGATTGTCGGGCGAGTCGCGATGGATATGATCTGCGTAGACTTAGGTCCACAGGCGCAGGACAAAGCCGGGGACCCGGTCATTTTATGGGGCGAAGGTTTGCCCGTAGAACGTATCGCTGAAATGACGAAAGTAAGCGCTTACGAACTTATCACGCGCCTGACTTCAAGGGTCGCGATGAAATACGTGGATTAATACCCGTCTCCAGGGAGGGACAATGTCTTATTCAGAAATCGCCGCGTGTCTGGCATACGCGGTTTCCGTCTGGCTGGCTGCCAGAAACAATGTGCATACGTGGTGGATCGGCATAATTGGTAGCATGCTGTATGGCTGGGTTTTTTGGTCCGTGCAACTCTATGCCGATGTCACGCTCCAGTTATTCTTCATCGCGACCAGCATCACCGGTTGGATCCACTGGCTGAAAGGTCAGGGTGGCGATGTCTTGCCGGTGCGCCGGACGCAAGCCAGTCACTTTTTCCTCTTGTTGCTCTGTGCCGTCGTCGTGGCAGGCGGCTACGGCTTTTTGCTCCACACCTTTACCAATGCCTGGGCCCCCTGGCTGGATTCTTTGATTTTGACCTTCAGCGTTCTGGCACAATTCATGTTGATGGGAAGACGTATCGAAAACTGGTACGTCTGGTTAGCAGTGAATACCCTCGCGGTGCCACTGTATATGACGCGCGGTTTAAACCTGACCGCCGGTTTATATTTCCTGTTCTGGATTAACGCCTGGCATGGTTTGTATCAGTGGCGCAAGGAGCTGCGGGTATCATGAAGCGTTTCGTAACGGGACTGGTGGTTGGCAAATTCGCGCCTTTGCATTGTGGTCATGAACGGTTGATCAATACCGCGCTGGCACAATGTGAAGAACTGTTCATCATCAGTTATTCCGTGCCGGAAATGCCTGACTGTGAACCTGAAAAGCGCCTGACGTGGCTGCAAGTGCGCTTCCCGCGAGCGACGGTTCTGGTACTGACTCCCGAACTGATCGCGCGTTATAACTTACCTGCCATACCGCATAATGATGCCGATGCCGACATCCATCGTCATTATGTGGCGACGCTGTGCCTGCAGGTATTACGTTGCCGCCCACACGCTGTATTTACCGCAGAAGATTATGGTGACGGTTTTGCTAAAGTGCTGACAAAGCGTTTTGCCCAACCTGTTGAACACATTCGATTACAGCGTCCACGTGGCGATAAATCTCCTTCGGGAACGCTGATTCGTTCCGACGTTCACCACTATCGCTACATGCTGGCGCACGACGTTTATCGCAGTTTCGTTCGCCGTATCTGTCTGCTTGGTGGCGAATCAACCGGTAAGAGCACACTTTCAAAAGCGCTGGCGGACGTGCTCGATACGGCGTATGTCACTGAATTTGGTCGCGACTATTGGGAAGAGAAAAATGGTGTTTTAACCGCAGACGATTTGTTGCATATCGCCCGCGAACAGGTACGTCGGGAACAACAAGCAGAAGCTAATCGCTATCTTATATGTGACACATCGCCACTCACGACCTTGTTCTATGCCCTTGATCAATATGGTCATGCCCCGCAAGAACTTCACCAGCTGGCGGAGCGGGAATACTCTCTGGTGGTGCTTTGCGGCGCGGAATTTCCCTTTGTGCAGGATGGCACCCGGCAAGGAGAGGTATTTCGCGCACGGCAACAGGTGTGGTATGAACAGGAATTGTCGCGCAGGAACATTCCTTATCTTTCGGTTTCGGGGCCACTGCAAGAGCGAGTGGAGCAAATTCTTCGCCAACTTCCCGACTGACTTTGAACATCCTCTCGATCTTCGCCTTCTTCCGGTTTATTGTGTTTTAACCACCTGCCCGTAAACCTGGAGAACCATCGCGTGTTTCAAAAAGTTGACGCCTACGCTGGCGACCCGATTCTTACGCTTATGGAGCGTTTTAAAGAAGACCCTCGCAGCGACAAAGTGAATTTAAGTATCGGTCTGTACTACAACGAAGACGGAATTATTCCACAACTGAAAGCCGTGGCGGATGCGGAAGCGCGCCTGAATGCGCAGCCTCATGGTGCTTCGCTTTATTTACCGATGGAAGGGCTTAACAGCTATCGCCATGCCATTGCGCCGCTGCTGTTTGGTGCGGACCATCCGGTACTGCAACAACAGCGCGTAGCAACCATTCAAACCCTTGGCGGCTCAGGGGCATTGAAAGTGGGCGCAGATTTCCTGAAACGCTACTTCCCGGAATCAGGCGTCTGGGTCAGCGATCCTACCTGGGAAAACCACGTAGCAATATTCGCCGGGGCTGGATTCGAAGTAAGTACTTACCCCTGGTATAACGAAGCGACTAACGGTGTGCGCTTTAATGACCTGTTGGCGACGCTGAAAACATTACCTGCCCGCAGTATTGTGTTGCTGCATCCATGTTGCCACAACCCAACGGGTGCCGATCTCACTAATGACCAGTGGGATTCCGTGATTGAAATTCTCAAAGCCCGCGAGCTTATTCCATTCCTCGATATTGCCTATCAAGGATTTGGTGCCGGTATGGAAGAGGATGCCTACGCCATTCGCGCCATTGCCAGCGCTGGATTACCCGCTCTGGTGAGCAATTCGTTCTCGAAAATTTTCTCCCTTTACGGCGAGCGCGTCGGCGGACTTTCTGTTCTGTGTGAAGATGCCGAAGCCGCAGGCCGCGTACTGGGGCAATTGAAAGCAACCGTTCGCCGCAACTACTCCAGCCCGCCGAATTTTGGTGCGCAGGTGGTGGCTGCGGCGCTGAATGACGAGGCATTGAAAGCCAGCTGGCTGGCGGAAGTAGAAGAGATGCGTACTCGCATTCTGGCAATGCGTCAGGAACTGGTGAAGGTATTGAGCACAGAGATGCCAGAGCGCAATTTCGATTATCTGCTTAATCAGCGCGGCATGTTCAGTTATACCGGTTTAAGAACCGCTCAGGTTGACCGACTACGTGAAGAATTTGGTGTCTATCTCATCGCCAGCGGTCGCATGTGTGTCGCCGGGCTTAACGCGCAAAATGTGCATCGCGTGGCAAAGGCGTTTGCTGCGGTGATGTGATTTTAATCAACAGGCGGATCTCTCCGCCTGTTCCTGACTCCAGCCACACCCTACTATTCTGTCCCTTTTTTCGCCCACTTTTACATCATCTCTTTTCTATAAGTTTTTGAAAATTAGTGTTTTTAACTGTTGGTACGGATTGTGCAGTAATGCGGCTGTCTATGACCATCAGGAGAAAAACATGGAGAACATGACCTCGCCCGGCACGTTGCTTAGTGGAGATAACGCGACCTGGCTTGAAGAGTACTACCAGACCTGGTTGCGTACGCCGGAAAAACTCCCGGAAGACTGGCGGCGTTTTTTTCTTTCACCTGAACTGACTGTCCAAAGCGTATCTGGTGATAACAACGTCAGCGGTGCGACGTTAAAAAAACAGGCTGCGGTAATACAACTGATCAATGCCTGGCGCACGCAGGGGCATCTGCGCGCAAAGCTTGATCCACTTGGTTTGAATCCCCCAGCTGACGTTCCCTCCCTCCAGCCTGGTTTTTGGGGATTAAGCGAAGAAGACTTGTTGCAGGAGTTTAGCGTCACCTTTGGCGCACACACCACGCAAATGCCACTTAAGCAACTGCTTAACCTGCTAGAGCAAGCCTGGGCCGGTAGCCAGGCTTATGAACTTGCTCATCTGGAAAATCGTGAAGAAATCAACTGGCTGTTATCACGGATTGAGAGCAGCAATGCGCCACAAGCTGATGCCCAAACCTGCATTGCCCGTTTTGAAAAACTGATGGCGGCAGAGACGTTAGAGCGTTATCTGCATACCCGTTATGTTGGGCAGAAACGGTTTTCTCTGGAAGGGGGCGAAAGTGCAATCCCGGCGCTCGATACGCTGACAAAATGCCTGCGTGCGCAAGGTGTGGAGGAAATGGTCATTGGCATGGCGCACCGGGGAAGACTTAATGTTCTGGTTAATCTGTTGAATAAAGACCCGGCACAGCTTTTTGCTGAGTTTGAAGGCAAGCAGACGATCGGCAGTGGTTCAGGCGATGTGAAATACCACATGGGGTATTCCAGCAATCTGGAAACACCTGCCGGTTCGCTGCATGTGGCGCTGGCGTATAACCCCTCACATCTGGAGATCGTGAATCCGGTGGTGCTGGGCCAGGTGCGAGCCAGGCAGGAACGCCGTGGTGAGGATGGTCAGGCAAAAGTGGTGGGCGTACTTATTCATGGGGATTCCGCGTTGGGCGGCCTCGGCGTCAACCAAACCACGTTTAACTTATCGCAGACTCAGGGCTACGGCACTGGCGGTACGCTACATCTGGTGATTAACAATCAGATTGGCTTCACCACTTCCCGCTTGCAGGATATGCGTTCTTCACGGTACTGCACCGATATTGCCAAAATGGTAGCGGCCCCAATTATCCACGTTAATGGCGATGACGTTGACGCTGTTTGCCAGGTAATGGAACTGGCGTGCGAATGGCGAGACACCTTCCGGCGCGACATCATCATCGATATTTGCTGCTTCCGTAAGCACGGACACAACGAAAGCGATGAGCCACGTCTTACCCAGCCACAAATGTATCAGGCAGTGGATGCTCACCCTGGTACGCTCGCCCGTTATGGTGAATCTCTTGCCCGCCGCGGCCTGTTAACTCAGGCGCAACAAGATGAGATGACGGCACGCTATCGCGACTGGCTGGATAGCTGCCAGAAACGTGAACCGCAGCCTCTCAAACCTGCAATTCACTCTTTTAGCGCTAACTGGTATGGGTTGACCAACCCTCACTGGAGCGCCCCGGTATCTACGGCATTGCCTCGGCAAAAGCTGGCAGCGTATGGTGAAATCATTTCTACACTGCCACCCGATGTGGTCGCACATCCTACCATTAAACGGCAACTGACGTTACGCCAGGATATGGCCGCAGGTACTCAGCCAATAGACTGGGGAATGGCTGAAATGCTGGCCTATGCATCGCTTGTGGATGCGGGTGTTGGTGTGCGTCTTTCTGGTGAAGACTCAGGGCGTGGCACGTTCAGTCATCGCCATGCAGTGGTACATCATCAAACTGAAGCCCGTCGTTATCTGCCGTTACAGCATATCCGCGCTGGTCAGGCATCTTTCGATGTTTATGATTCGGTGCTTAATGAAGAAGCGCTCTTAGCCTTTGAATATGGCTATTCAACGTCTGCGCCTCAGCAACTGGTTATTTGGGAAGCACAGTTTGGTGACTTTGCCAACGGCGCTCAGGTTGCTATTGACCAATTTATCTCGTCTGGCGAAACCAAGTGGGATCGCTATAGCGGTTTAACCATTCTTCTGCCGCATGGCTATGACGGACAAGGGCCGGAGCACTCTTCTGCGCGTCCTGAGCGCTGGCTGCAACTGTGCGCAGAAAACAACATGCAGGTGGTGATGCCCAGTGAGTCAGCACAAATGTTCCATTTGCTGCGCGGTCAGGCATTACGCCCAATGCGCAAACCGTTAGTGATAATGATGAGTAAGCGTTTACTTCGGTTTAAAGGCGCTATGAGCGAGCTTTGTGAATTCACTGATGGCGCTTATAAACCGGTAGTCACCGATCCGCAATTGCATCAGTCCCAGAAAGTTAAGCGCGTTATTTTGTGTAGCGGCCAGGTCTATTACGACGTACTGGAAGCCCGTAAGCAGCGTGAGTGTGAAGATGAGGTAGCGATTGTTCGCCTGGAGCAACTCTACCCGTTCCCGGTCGCAGAACTGAATGATGTTCTGGCGAGTTGGCCGAACTGCTGCGAATGGATTTGGTTGCAGGAAGAGCCAGAAAACCAGGGCGCGTGGCGGCAGATTCGTCATGAGCTGGCGGCACTGAAAATTAACACTCCTTACTGGCAGTATGCAGGCCGCCCGGCAGCGGCAGCACCAGCGACAGGGTATGGGCGTGTACATAAACAACAAATCGACGAATTTCTTGCTGCTGCGTTTGCAGATATTCAGCCATGAAAGGCGCACAAAAATAATAAGGAGAACATTTTATGATCGAAATTACTGTCCCTGTATTACCGGAATCTGTCACGGAAGGCACGCTGACAACCTGGTGTAAACAAGAAGGCGAGCACGTAAAACGCGATGATGTGATTGCCGAGCTGGAAACCGATAAAGTCATTCTGGAAATACCGGCCCCGCACGATGGCGTGTTAAGCAATATTATCGTCAGCGAAGGTAGCACGGTCACGTCCGCGCAACTGTTGGCGCATCTTAAGCCGCAAGCTGTCATAGAAGAAACCGTCACACCAGTCACCGAAACCCTGGCGATGCCTTCCGCACGGCTGGAGGCACAGCGTAGTGGTGTCGAACTTGCTGACGTTGCGGGGAGCGGGAGAAATGGACGTATCCTGAAAGAGGATGTACAGCGCGTTACTCCTGCACCAGTCATTCAGCCTGAACGGGTGGCGGAGATCGCGCCAGCTAAACCCTTGACACCGGGTGCTCGTCAGGAACGTCGTGAGCCGATGTCGCGCTTACGTCAGCGGATTGCTGAGCGTCTGCTGGCTTCCCAACAAAATAACGCCATTCTTACCACATTCAACGAAGTAAACATGCAGAGCGTGATGGATTTACGCGCCCGCTGGAAAGATCGTTTTGCCGAGAAGCACGGCGTGAAGCTGGGCTTTATGTCCTTCTTTGTTAAGGCCGTTACCCGGGCGCTGGAGCGCTTCCCTGTAGTGAATGCCAGCGTTGATGGCAACGAGATTATCTGGCGTGATTATTGCGATATCGGCATTGCAGTGAGCAGCAACCGCGGCCTGGTAGTGCCTGTGTTACGCAATGCGCAATCACTCTCTTTGGTGGAAATTGAACGGCAAATTGCCGAATACGCCACACAGGCACGCAATGGCAAATTGCCGCTGGAGGCGTTACAGGGCGGCACGTTCTCTATCACCAACGGCGGTACTTTTGGTTCGATGATGTCAACGCCAATCATTAACCCGCCGCAGTCGGCCATTCTTGGGATGCATGCCATCACGCCGCGCCCGGTCGCAGAAAACGGCCAGGTTGTTATTCGTCCCATGATGTACCTTGCTCTCAGCTATGACCATCGCATTATCGATGGTCAGGAAGCCGTGCAGGCATTGGTGGCAATACGTGAGCTACTGGAATCACCGGAACAACTGTTGCTGGATCTTTAAGGAGGGCGCCGATGAGTACAATTTTTGATGTGGCAGTTATGGGGGGTGGGCCAGGTGGTTACGTAGCGGCACTGCGGGCTGCGCAGAATGGGCTTTCCGTAGTATGTATTGATGATGGTGTTAATGCACAGGGCGAACCTTCGCCGGGCGGTACGTGTCTCAATGTCGGCTGTATTCCGTCAAAATCGTTGCTGCAATCTTCCGAACTGTACGCGCAAGTGCAGCATGAGGCGAGCATTCATGGCGTTAATGTTGACGGCGTATCTTTCAATGCAGCTGCGATGATTCAACGTAAAGACGCCATAGTAAGCCGCCTGACAATGGGCATCGGTTTGCTGTTTAAGAAAAATAAAGTGAAGCACCTGTGCGGCCTCGCAACGTTAGAACATGCTCAGGATGAGATTTGGCAATTACGTGTAAACGATCAACAAATCCGCGCCCGTAATGTGGTGATTGCAACAGGTTCTCAGCCGCGTCAACTGCCTGGCGTTACCATTGATAATCAGCAAATTCTCGATAATCGCGGCGCCCTGGCGTTAACCGCTGTGCCGCCGCGTCTCGGTGTGATCGGCGCTGGCGTGATTGGCCTTGAACTGGGGTCTGTGTGGAATCGGGTCGGTTCAGACGTCACGTTGCTGGAGATGGCGCCAACGTTCTTGCCTGCACTGGAAGCTCGCCTGTCGAACGAAGTCCGTAAAGCAATGATTGCCAGTGGGATGAAAATGCAACTGGCAGTAGAGATTGAGGCTATTGAACAACGGGATGACGGTGTGCATGTGCGCTGGCGGCAGGGTGAGAAGCGAGAAGAAAGCCGCTTCGATAAATTAATTCTTGCCATTGGACGTGTACCGCGACTTTCTGGTGTCGATCTCGTGCAACTCGGTCTTGAAGCCGATAACCGTGGCGGTATTGCCGTCGATAACTTATGCCGTACCGGGAAAGCCGGGCTGTGGGCAATTGGTGATGTCGTGCGAGGGCCGATGCTGGCGCATAAAGCGATGGCTGAAGGTGTGGTGGTTGCTGATCAAATTGCCGGACTGGCGGTAGAGCCGATTAATTTTGCGCTGATTCCTTCGGTGATTTACACCCAACCGGAAGTTGCGTGGGTAGGGGAAAACGAGGCCTCACTGAAAGCCGCTGGCAGAGTCTTTAACAAAGGAAATTCTCTGTTTGCCGGTAACGGTCGCGCCTTAGCATTAGGCCAGGAAGGTGGGCGTTGCACGTTATACAGTGATAAACACACTGACCGCGTACTTGGCGGAGCGATTGTTGGCCCGCAGGCATCGGAGCTGATTAATGAAATTGCGCTGGCGATGACTTTTAGCGCCTCTGGCGAGGATATTGCCTGTGCGATCCATGCGCATCCGACATTAAGCGAAGTCATCCACGAAGCAGCAATGGCCTTGAATAATAAAGCATTACACGGATAACACATACCACTGAGGGAATATATGAATTTACATGAGTATCAGGCCAAATCGTTACTGGCTGGCATGGGGATGCCGTGTCCAAAAGAGATAGCCATCCAACAGATTTCGCAACTGGCAGATGCCTGGCAACATATTGCTTGCCCGAGTAAAGGCGCGGTACTTAAAGCGCAGGTACATGCTGGTGGGCGCGGTAAAGCTGGCGGCGTAAAAGTGCTTAAGTAGCTGCCGGAAGCACAGGCTTTTGTACAGCAAATGTTGGGATCGCAACTGGTGACTTATCAGACCGGGCCAGAAGGACAGTATGTCAGCAGTATTTTACTGTGCGAAAACATTTATCCGGTACGCCAGGAACTCTATTTTGGCATGGTGGTGGATCGTGAAAGCCAGCGGGTCACGTTTATTGTCAGCCCGGAAGGTGGTGTGGAAATTGAAAAAGTCGCCCATGAGACACCGGAGAAAATCAGCAGTGTCAGCATTGATCCACTGACAGGCGTGCAGCCTTGCCATATCCGCGAAATGTTTGCTGTTCTGCAACTGGAACACGGACTATTTGCTGCCTTTAGTCGCCTGGTTAATCAGGCGTGGAAAGCCTTTAACGAACTGGATTTCGCCCTGCTGGAAATTAACCCTCTGGTGTTGCGGGAAACGGGCGAATTTATGTGTGCAGACGCGAAAGTATCGCTGGATGATAACGCGCTGTATCGTCACCCGGAACTCCAGGTGCTACGTGATGAAACCCAGGAAGATCCACGCGAAAGCCAGGCAGCGAAGCTTGATCTTAATTATGTCTCGCTGGACGGAAATATCGGCTGCATGGTCAATGGTGCAGGGCTGGCTATGGCAACCATGGACATCATCAAGCTATACGGTGAACAACCCGCAAACTTCCTGGATGTTGGCGGTGGCGCAACCCAGGAGCGCGTCAGTGAAGCCTTTCGGCTGATTGTTTCCGACAGCAAAGTGAAAGCCATTCTGGTTAATATTTTTGGTGGGATTGTCCGTTGCGACATGATCGCCAGAGCCATTATTTATGCTCTGAATGAGGCCCGTATCACCCTGCCTGTCGTGGTGCGTCTCTCCGGTAATAACGCTGCCGAAGGGCAGCGGTTACTGGCAGAAAGTGGCCTGACGGTGGAAGCCGTCGATTCTCTGGATGATGCCGCGAAACGCATCATTGCGTTACTGAATTAACAGGAGGTTAAGATGAGCGTTTTGATCAACAAACACACGCGGGTACTGGTGCAGGGCATTACCGGCAAAAACGGCACATTTCATACAGAGCAGGCTATTGCGTATGGCACGCAGATTGTGGGTGGAGTGACGCCAGGTAAGGGCGGGCAACGGCATCTGGATCGCCCGGTTTTTGATTCAATGAAAGAAGCGATGCGACAAACTGAGGCTGATGCCAGCGTGATTTATGTGCCTGCACCGTTTGTGCTGGATTCTGTTGTTGAGGCTATTGAAGCTGGCGTCAAATTGGTTGTGGTGATCACTGAAGGTGTACCGACACTGGATATGGTGAAAGTTCGTCGGCTGCTTGACTGCCACCCGGATGTGCGGCTGATTGGGCCAAACTGCCCAGGAGTTATCACGCCGGGTGAGTGCAAAATCGGGATTATGCCTGGTGAAATCCACCGCCCAGGGCGTATTGGGATTGTTTCCCGCTCCGGTACATTAACCTACGAAGCTGTAGCGCAAACCACGGCGCTGGGACTTGGGCAATCCACCTGTATTGGTATTGGCGGTGATCCGGTTCCGGGGACTAACTTTATTGATGCGCTGCGTTTATTCGAAAATGATCCGCAAACAGACGCGGTAATTATGATCGGTGAAATTGGTGGTAATGCGGAAGAACGGGCCGCGGAATTTATTCGCCATGAAATGAATAAACCGGTCGTAGGTTATATTGCCGGTGTCACTGCACCAAAAGGAAAACGCATGGGACACGCTGGAGCCATTATTTCTGGCGGTAGCGGCAGTGCGGAGGATAAATTCCGGGCGTTCGATAAAGCAGGCATGGCATGGACACGAAATCCAGCATTACTTGGCGAAACGTTATGGAATGTTATTAAGTAATCCATAAATGAATATCAAGGGAGCATATCGCTCCCTTTTTTTATCTGTGTGGTAAGAGAATCACCTTTTATTTACTGTGCGGAAAACCGCGCACAAAATAAAAAGAATAAATAATAAAATCATTAAATAACAAAGCGTTATTAAAAAATTAAAGATGGCATAGCTCCTGCAATAGCCAGGCAGGTTTTTTATTTTTCACAATGAGGTGAATATGTCATCAATATCACATGGCGCACCACAAAAGCGTCGAATTATCCCTAATCCCGGCCTGTGGTTGGCGATCATTGCCGGAATTATTATTACTCTTCTGCCTCTGGGCGATACCTTGCCCGTCGCCGGACAAAATATGATCGCCATTCTGGTGTTTGCCATTATTGTCTGGATCAGCGAAGCGATGGATTACACCGCCAGTGCAATTGTTATTTCCGCACTGATTATCTTTATGGTTGGTTTTGCCCCGGATATGAATCACCCGGACACGATCCTTGGCACCGCGAAAGCGCTGAAAATGACTCTGTCGGGTTTTTCTAATTCTGCTCTGGCGCTGGTGGCAGCAGCAATGTTTATCGCGGCGGCAATGACCATTACCGGGCTGGATAAACGCATTGCGCTGTTTACTATGTCGAAAATAGGTGCCAGCAGCCGCAGCATTATTATCGGTGCCATTGTGGTGACCATCGTCCTGAGCCTGGTCGTACCCAGTGCCACTGCCCGTACGGCTTGCGTGGTGCCGATTATGATGGGGGTCATTGCGGCATTTAAGGTGGATAAACATTCACGTTTAGCGGCGTCAATGATGATTGTTATCGCCCAGGCGACCAGTATCTGGAACGTTGGTATTCAAACTTCGGCGGCGCAAAACCTGCTTTCTATCGGTTTTATCAATAAAACTTTCGGCGCCGGGCATTCTGTCAGCTGGCTTGACTGGCTGTTAGCGGGCGCGCCCTGGAGCCTCACCATGTCGGCGATCCTCTATTTCCTCGCACGTAAATTGTTGCCGCCAGAAACGGAAGCTGTTGAAGGGGGGAGCGAGGCCATTAAAAAAGCACTTGCAGAGTTAGGGCCAACCACTGGTAAAGAAAAACGTTTGATCGGTATTTCGCTATTGTTACTGCTCTTTTGGTCTACTGGCGGAAAATTACACAGTATTGATACCACCTCTGTCACCCTTGCCGGACTGGCGATTATGTTGCTGCCAGGCATCGGTGTAATGAGCTGGAAAGAGGTCGAAAAACGTGTGCAGTGGGGCACGTTGCTTATGTTTGGTATTGGTATCAGCCTGGGGTCCACGCTGCTTGATACGCAGGCAGCTTCATGGATGGCGAACTATGTGGTGAAAGGTTTTGGTCTCGATGGCTTGCCATCATTAGCCATCTTCGCGATTCTCGCCGCTTTCTTGATAATTATTCACCTGGGGTTTGCCAGTGCCACTGCGCTAACTGCCGCATTGCTGCCCATCCTGATTAGCCTGTTAAGCAGTCTGCCGCCAGAACTCGGCGTTAACCCGGTCGGCATGACCATTCTGCTCGCCTTCAGTGTCAGTTTTGGCTTCATCCTGCCGATTAACGCGCCACAAAATATGGTGTGTATGGGTACGGATACCTTCACGCCACGCCAGTTTACCCGTGTGGGACTGTACCTGACGGTAATCGGCTACCTGTTGTTGCTACTGTTTGCCGCCACCTGGTGGAAAATTTTAGGTCTAATGTGAGGAAACCAACGATGTCATTACAAATTACTGTTGAAAAAGTGCGTTGGTTAGCTGCCGGGCTGCTGGAACTTAATGGCTGTGATGCCGATATCGCTCAGGATGTGGCGGAACATATGATTGAAGCGGAACGTTATGGCTTTGCCAGCCACGGCGTCACGCTGCTACCGAAATATCTGGAAAATATCGCTCGTGGCGATGTAACCGCGAATGCCCGCCCGGAATGCTTAACAAGTGAAGGTAATTTACAACGTTTTCATGCCCACAATGGCTTTGGTCAACACGCCGGAAAAGTGGCGGTAAATGCTGCCATCGAACAAGCAAAACACCGCGGTTTTTGCCTGTTAACGTTGTGCCATGCGCATCATTTAGGGCGTATGGGGCATTACGGGCAAATGGTTGCTGATCAAGGCCTGGCGATGCTGGCCATGAGTAACGTCACCGGGCGTCCTGCACTGGTCGCCCCGTGGGGCGGTGCGGAACCGCGTATGACCACTAACCCTTTCTGCTTTGCCTGGCCGTTCAGTGATGGGCGTCCGCCGATTCTGGTTGATTTTGCCACCAGTAGCATGGCGCTAAATAAAGCACGGGTAATGTCGTCCACCGGGAAGCAGGCCGCGCCGGGACAATTGATTGATGCACAGGGGAATCCAAGCAATGATCCTGGGGTGTTATTCAGCAATCCTCCAGGGGCGTTACTGCCATTTGGTGAGCATAAAGGATTTGGCCTGGCACTGATGATTGAAATGATGGCGGGGATCTTATCTGGTGGTGACACGATCGCCGAAGATCATCAGACGGATGGATCTGCGCATAATCATCTTTTTGCGTTGATTATCGATCCTGATCAATTCACCGATCTGGCAGGGGAGAAAGGGCAGTTCTTTGCGGATTATCTGTTAGCTACGCAGCCTCAACCTGGCGGCAATCCGGTGATTTACCCCGGTATGCCAGAAGCTGCCAACCGGGAACGCAATGCGAAGATGATTACGATCCCGGTATCATTCTGGTCCTGGGTAGTTGAACATTACGCCCGCAAAGGTATCGATTTGGGGTTACATCCTCAGGAATCAGCATTAGCTGGATGATTCTGGTCGATAAACTTGCGGTTGAATCTGATGTTTGTTGAGTTTGTCATATAAAGTCTTGCGCGGCAGCTGTAATAGCCGCGCTGTCAAACTGACCTGGCCTTCCGTTTGTCGCAGCATATCTTCGATTAACTTTTTCTCGAAAGCATCAATGCAGGCGGTAAGACCACTCTCTTCTTGCTGAGTCATTGGCACTGGCTGGTGGTGGGTCAGTAAACCGAGAACAAAACGCTCTGCATTGTGTTTAAGTTCACGTACATTGCCAGGCCAACTTTGTGACTGCAACCAGGCCAGTAACATGGGAGAAATATCAGGCAGAGGACGATTATATTTTTGTGCCGCCTGACTGGCGAACCAGTAAAACAGTTCAGGGATATCTTCTCGTCGCTGGCGTAGAGGTGGAATATTCAGGCTAACCACATTCAGACGATAATAGAGATCGAGACGAAACAGATGTTCTTCGCTGCGACGCAGTAAATCTTCCTTGGTCGCTGCAATAACACGGTAATTCACCGGAATTAATTGATTGGCACCTAATCGTTCAATGGTTCTTTCCTGCAATACACGTAGCAGTTTTACCTGCATTCCTGATGGCATTCCCTCTATTTCATCGAGAAATAACGTACCACCATTTGCATGTTCAATTTTTCCAATACGCTTTTTAACCGCACCGGTAAATGCGCCCGCCTCATGACCAAATATTTCGCTTTCAAACAACGTTTCTGGTAAGCCTGCACAGTTTAAGGCAACAAACTGCCCCTGACGGCGGGTACTCCAGTGATGCAGCATTCTGGCGACGACTTCTTTACCACAACCTGTTTCACCATAAATAAGGACATCGGCACCGGTATCTGCGACATTAAGGATCATTTTACGCAGTTGTTGCATCTGCGGACTACGACCAATCAGCACCGGGCCATTTTCCTGTTGCAGATTCGCCAGTAATTGCTGATTTTCTAAAACCAATCGCCGTTTTTCTACCGCTCTGGCAATAATACTCAATAATTTATCTGAGCTACTTGGTTTCTCAATGAAATCGAATGCACCATTACGCATGGCATCCACCGCCATTTCCACGTCACCGTGTCCGGTAATTAAAATAACCGGAATTTTGCTATCCATTTCGTTGATGTAACTGAGGAGCTCTAGTCCTGATATTCCAGGTAACCTGACATCGGTCAGTATAATAATGTTGGCTTGACTTTGAATAAGGGAAATACTGTGTTCTGCATCGCAACAGGAAATAACACGATAACCAGCCAGCGTGAGCGTTTGTTCACAGGCAAAACGTACATCGTCACTATCCTCAATATAAACTATAGTAATTTCACTGGATTTATTATTCATGTTCTTCTCCCCATTCAGGCCAGGTTAATGTCATTACTGCGCCGCCTTCAGGATGATTACTGGCGTGGAGTGCGCCGTTCGAATTTCGGACAATTTCGCTGACTATTGCCAGTCCCAACCCCATTCCTCTACGTTTAGTGGTAAAAAATGGTTCAAATATGCGATCGACAACTTCAGGTGCAAAACCGCCACCGCTGTCTTTAATGGTAATAATAACTTTGTTATTTGCCTGGCGAATGGCGATATCCAGTCGTTTGTAAGAGCTACCTTCCATAGAATCTAAGGCGTTGCTAATTAAATTACTGAATATCTGTTCAAGACCGAGCTCATCGCAATTGACAAATAACGGCATGGATGGGGCTTTTATTCGTCGCTCAATGTTATTTTTCTCCATGCTGTGATTAAGTAACGCCACGGCGCTATACATCACTTTGATGACATCGGCAGAACCTTTAGGTACGCGATGGCGCGAGGCAAATGCTTTAAGTTCGGAAATGAGCTGCGTCATCCGCTCAATCACTGAAATAATGTGTTTCAGATTCTGTTCAACCTGCGGATACATCTCTTTTTTTAGCATAGTACGCGCGTTATCAGTAAGTGCGTGAATGGCGGCTAACGGTTGATTTTGTTCATGGGCAATTTCGGTTGCCATCTGTCCAAGCGCCGCCAGTTTGCTGGACTCTGCCAGTTCACTACGCGTAATTTGTAATACTTGTTCAGCCTGACTGCGCTCTTTTATCTCCTGTATTAATTTTTGATTGATCAATTCCAGGGCAGATGTACGCTCTTTAACCTGTTTTTCTAATGTTTCATTCGCCAGTGTTAATAATTGTTGTGCATGAGATCGCATTCTCCAGTATTTAATAAATAACAAAAACAGCAGGTAAATAATTAGTGTAATGACTAACGAAATAGCCCATGACCAGTACAGGTTATCTAAGGGGACCATAATTGTCATTTTCCAGTTAAATTCTGGAATGGCTATTTGTTGCGTATAATATTGCGGGAATAAACAGAGTTGTTCTTTTTTATCTTTCAGGAAAGTAAAATTGCTCACGGTATAACAAGGATAATAATCCGCCGGTAAAAGATTGTCGAGACTATATTGACGGGTAGATTGTAGTTTTTGTTTTGCCTGAACAGGTAACGGTTGCAGTGTTCGCATTCGCCATGGCGATTTTGAACTTAAAAATATAATCCCATGTTCATCATTCACGATAATATTTTCAGGACCTTCGGCCCATGCTTTTTCAATTTCATTAAGACTTATTTTTACTACTACAACACCGACAATTTTTCCTTTATCTTTTATACTTGTAGAGAGGAAGAATCCCGGTGTATTCGTAGTGCTACCAATACCGTAAAAGCGTCCATTTAAGCCAGACATGGCGTGTTTATAATAGGGGCGATAGCTATAATTTTGCCCTACATAGCTGCCGGGGTCCTGCCAGTTGCTAGAAGCGATGGCCTTACCTTGGGTATCCAGAATAAATATTGCTGCGGTTTTGAGTTGAGTATTGAAATGTGCAATTCGTTGATTGAGTTCGCTGGACGTCATATCGTCAGGCGTAATTACCGCCTGACGGATGATATGGTCTGTTGAGAGCATATAGGGTAAAACATAAAATTGCTCGATGGTGGAATATAATGTGGACTTATACATTTCAAGCCGCATTTTATCGGTACCGGACAAGGTATTAAAACGCAAGTGCAAAAAAGCGATTGAAACCGCGAGCATGATAAGAAAAAGTGAAATGCTTGTAATGTGAAATCGCCATTTGTTCTTAAATATATAATTCCACGATATTTTCATTCATCATCCATTGAATGCATTTATATTTATCATCAGTATATTCCCTGAACAATGTTTGCGAGAACCAAAAGAGTGCCATTGTGTGAATGTGTAAGCAGAATAACCGTGGCAATGTGTGGTTTATCGCACAGGTATTCCAAATGTGATCATGCTCTTTTTATGTGACAAATCCGCAGATAATCCTTCCTTTCCCCCGCGGTTGGCGTTATGGTCAGATGGTTTTTTCAACAAACGCACAATAATAAGTTTCAACTTACTGACTATTTAGGGAAAAATATGCGCAAGATCACACAGGCATTGAGTGCCGTTTGCTTATTGTTCGCTCTAAACAGTTCCGCTGTTGCCCTGGCCTCATCTCCTTCACCGCTTAATCCGGGTACTAACGTAGCCAAACTCGCTGAACAGGCGCCAATTCATTGGGTTTCGGTTGCACAAATTGAAAATAGCCTCGCAGGACGTCCGCCAATGGCGGTGGGGTTTGATATCGATGATACGGTACTTTTTTCCAGTCCGGGTTTCTGGCGCGGCAAAAAAACCTTCTCGCCAGAAAGCGAAGATTATCTGAAAAATCCTGTGTTCTGGGAAAAAATGAACAATGGCTGGGATGAATTCAGCATTCCAAAAGAGGTCGCTCGCCAGCTGATTGATATGCATGTACGCCGCGGTGACGCGATCTTCTTTGTGACTGGTCGTAGCCCGACCAAAACAGAAACGGTTTCAAAAACGCTGGCGGATAATTTTCATATTCCTGCCACCAACATGAATCCGGTGATCTTTGCGGGCGATAAACCAGGGCAAAATACAAAATCGCAATGGCTGCAGGATAAAAATATCCGAATTTTTTATGGTGATTCCGATAACGATATTACCGCCGCACGCGATGTCGGCGCTCGTGGTATCCGCATTCTGCGCGCCTCCAACTCTACCTACAAACCCTTGCCACAAGCGGGTGCGTTTGGTGAAGAGGTGATCGTCAATTCAGAATACTGACAGAGCGGGAGAGCGTAATACTCTCCCGAATGCTGTTTTTTTAATCACACCTTTATCCTTTCGCTGTCTTGCTGCAAACTGATTAAGAGAGTTTTATCAAGGAGCAGCACATGTGGTATCAAAAGACGCTCACGCTTAGCGCCAAATCTCGTGGGTTTCATCTGGTAACGGATGAAATTCTGAATCAGCTGGCTGATATGCCGCGCGTTAACATCGGCTTACTGCATCTGTTGCTGCAACATACCTCCGCCTCTCTGACACTTAATGAGAACTGCGATCCCACCGTACGCCACGACATGGAGCGTTTTTTCCTCCGCGCCGTTCCCGATAACGGAAATTATGAGCATGACTATGAGGGAGCAGACGATATGCCTTCTCATATCAAATCCTCAATGCTGGGAACATCGCTTGTATTGCCGGTGCATAAAGGGCGTATTCAGACCGGTACCTGGCAAGGCATCTGGCTGGGGGAACATCGCATCCACGGCGGATCGCGTCGCATCATCGCGACACTTCAAGGGGAGTAAAAAATGACCATTTCGGAGTTGCTACAATATTGCATGGCAAAACCAGGCGCAGAACAGAGCGTGCATAACGACTGGAAAGCGACGCAGATCAAAGTGGAAGATGTGCTGTTTGCGATGGTGAAAGAAGTAGAAAATCGCCCAGCTGTTTCGCTGAAAACCAGCCCGGAGCTGGCGGAGCTGCTACGTCAGCAGCACAGCGATGTGCGTCCAAGCCGCCATCTGAATAAAGCGCACTGGAGCACCGTGTATCTCGACGGTTCGCTGCCGGATTCGCAAATCTATTATCTGGTGGATGCGTCTTATCAGCAGGCGGTGAATTTGCTGCCGGAAGAAAAACGTAAATTGCTGGTGCAACTCTGAAAGAAGAAGGCCGCTCTGAAAGCGGCCTTAACGATTACAGCATCGGCTTGAGGAAGCGCGCCGTATGTGAAGCTTCGCACTCTGCGACGGTTTCTGGCGTACCGGAGACGAGGATTTCGCCGCCCCCACTGCCGCCTTCCGGTCCCAGGTCGACAATCCAGTCAGCGGTTTTGATCACGTCGAGATTGTGCTCAATTACCACAATGGTATTGCCCTGATCGCGCAGTTTATGCAGTACGTCGAGCAGTTGCTGAATATCGGCGAAGTGCAGACCGGTGGTCGGCTCGTCGAGAATATACAGCGTCTGCCCGGTGCCGCGTTTTGACAGCTCACGCGCCAGCTTCACGCGCTGGGCTTCACCACCAGAAAGTGTGGTTGCGGATTGCCCGAGGCGAATGTACGTCAGGCCAACGTCCATCAACGTTTGCAGCTTACGCGCCAGAGCTGGCACCGCATCAAAGAACTCACGCGCCTCTTCGATGGTCATATCCAGCACTTCGTGGATGGTTTTGCCTTTGTACTTAATCTCCAGCGTTTCACGGTTATAGCGTTTGCCTTTGCACTGGTCGCACGGTACGTAAATGTCCGGCAGGAAGTGCATCTCCACTTTGATCACGCCGTCGCCCTGACAGGCTTCGCAACGTCCGCCACGGACGTTAAAGCTGAAACGTCCTGGCGTATAGCCGCGCGCACGGGATTCCGGTACGCCCGCAAACAGTTCGCGCACAGGTGTAAACACGCCGGTATAGGTCGCCGGGTTAGAACGCGGAGTACGACCAATTGGGCTTTGGTCGATATCGATCACTTTATCGAAATGCTCCAGTCCCTGAATATCGCGATACGGTGCCGGTTCGGCGATAGTCGCACCATTCAACTGGCGTTGGGCAATCGGGAACAGTGTGTCGTTAATCAGCGTCGATTTACCGGAACCTGAAACCCCTGTGATGCAGGTAAACAGACCTACCGGCAGCGTCAGCGTCACGTCTTTCAGGTTGTTGCCGCGTGCGCCCGTCAGTTTCAGCACTTTTTCCGGATTTGCCGGAACGCGTTTCTTCGGCACTTCAATCTTGCGTTTACCGCTCATGTACTGCCCGGTCAACGACTCTGGCACCGCCATTATTGCTTCCAGCGGACCTTCCGCGACGACTTCACCGCCGTGTACACCCGCACCCGGGCCGATATCGATCACATGATCAGCGGCGCGAATCGCGTCTTCGTCGTGCTCCACCACAATCACGGTATTACCGAGATCGCGCAGATGGATAAGCGTACCCAGCAGGCGCTCGTTATCGCGCTGGTGCAGGCCGATAGACGGCTCATCCAGCACGTACATCACGCCAACCAGGCCTGCACCAATCTGGCTCGCCAGACGAATACGCTGGGCTTCACCGCCGGAAAGTGTCTCTGCCGAGCGGGAAAGTGTCAGGTAATTCAGGCCGACGTTAACGAGGAATTTCAGACGATCGCCGATCTCTTTAAGGATTTTTTCTGCAATCTTCGCCCGCTGACCTGCGAGTTTGAGATTGTTGAAGAATTCCATCGCATGACCGATGCTCATGTCGGAGATGGCGGGCAGCGGCGTATTCTCGACATACACGTGGCGTGCTTCCCGACGCAGACGGGTTCCTTCGCAGCTGGCGCACGGACGATTGCTGATAAACTTGGCTAATTCTTCACGTACCGCACTGGATTCCGTCTCTTTATAACGGCGCTCCATATTGTGCAGCACGCCTTCGAACGGATGACGACGAATGGAGGTATCGCCACGATCGTTCATGTATTTGAATTCAATATTTTCTTTGCCAGAACCGTACAACACCACTTTATGCACGTTCGTGCTCAGGCTGCCCCACGGCGCTTCGACGTCGAACTTATAGTGATCTGCCAGCGATTTCAGCATCTGGAAATAATAGAAGTTGCGGCGATCCCAGCCACGGATCGCACCGCCAGCCAGCGACAATTCCGGATTCTGGATCACGCGGTCAGGATCGAAATATTGCTGTACGCCAAGACCGTCACAGGTCGGGCAGGCTCCCGCCGGGTTGTTAAATGAAAACAGGCGAGGTTCCAGCTCGCGCATACTGTAACCGCAAATCGGGCAGGCAAAGTTGGCGGAGAACAGCAGCTCTTCCGCTTTCGGGTCGTCCATATCCGCCACTACCGCGGTACCACCGGAAAGCTCCAGCGCGGTTTCAAACGACTCGGCAAGACGTTGGGTAAGATCGTCACGCACTTTGAAGCGATCAACCACCACTTCAATGGTATGTTTCTTTTGCAATTCCAGTTTCGGCGGATCGGAAAGATCGCAGACTTCGCCATCAATACGAGCACGGATGTAACCCTGGCTTGCCAGGTTCTCCAGCGTTTTGGTGTGTTCGCCTTTGCGCTCTTTAATGATTGGCGCGAGCAGCATCAGACGCTTGCCTTCCGGCTGGGACAACACGTTATCCACCATCTGACTGACGGTTTGCGCCGCCAGCGGTACATCGTGGTCCGGGCAGCGTGGCTCACCAACGCGAGCGTACAGCAGACGCAAATAGTCGTGGATTTCGGTGATTGTCCCCACCGTAGAGCGCGGGTTATGAGACGTCGATTTCTGCTCAATTGAGATGGCAGGAGAAAGCCCCTCAATATGGTCGACGTCCGGCTTTTCCATCAGTGACAGAAACTGCCGCGCGTAGGCGGAAAGGGATTCAACGTAACGGCGCTGCCCTTCGGCATATAAGGTGTCGAAAGCGAGCGAGGATTTGCCAGAACCCGAAAGCCCGGTCACGACAATAAGCTTGTCGCGGGGGATAACGAGGTTGATGTTTTTGAGATTATGGGTGCGGGCGCCCCGAACTTCGATCTTATCCATTCACCTTTCCCGGATTAAACGCTTTTTTGCCCGGTGGCATGGTGCTACCGGCGATCACAAACGGTTAATTATGACACAAATTGACCTGAATGAATATACAGTATTGGAATGCATTACCCGGAGTGTTGTGTAACAATGTCTGGCCAGGTTTGTTTCCCGGAACCGAGGTCACAACATAGTAAAAGCGCTATTGGTAATGGTACAATCGCGCGTTTACACTTATTCAGAACGATTTTTTTTCAGGAGACACGAACATGGCCAGCAGAGGCGTAAACAAGGTTATTCTCGTTGGTAATCTGGGTCAGGACCCGGAAGTACGCTACATGCCAAATGGTGGCGCAGTTGCCAACATTACGCTGGCTACTTCCGAATCCTGGCGTGATAAAGCGACCGGCGAGATGAAAGAGCAGACTGAATGGCACCGCGTTGTGCTGTTCGGCAAACTGGCAGAAGTGGCCAGCGAATATCTGCGTAAAGGTTCTCAGGTTTATATCGAAGGCCAGCTGCGTACCCGCAAATGGACCGATCAATCCGGTCAGGATCGCTATACCACAGAAGTCGTGGTGAACGTTGGCGGCACCATGCAGATGTTGGGTGGTCGTCAGGGTGGTGGCGCTCCTGCAGGTGGCAATATCGGTGGTGGTCAGCCGCAGGGCGGTTGGGGTCAGCCTCAGCAGCCGCAGGGTGGCAATCAGTTCAGCGGCGGCGCGCAGTCTCGCCCGCAGCAGTCCGCTCCGGCAGCGCCGTCTAACGAGCCGCCGATGGACTTTGATGACGATATTCCGTTCTGATTTGTCTTTAAAACAATAGGTTATATTGTTTTAAGGTGGATGATTAAAGCATCTGCCAGCCATAAAAAAGAAGCCTCCGTTATGGAGGCTTCTACATATCAAGTCAAAATCATTGGCCATTGTGGCGGTGCCTGATTCATCTCTTCTATCATCACCGACTCGATGTTGTGCCAGATGGCGGTGATATCCGCCATTGTGATGCCAAGCAACCCCATTGCGAACCAGCAGGCGGAAACTACGCCCAGACCGCTGCTGATCACTGCAAGCCCGACATAATCAGCCCGACGAAAACGGATGTTGAGCGTGCTAGCCAGAAACATCATTACGGCACTAAGAAGTTGCCAGCGAAGAAGAACCACGCCAGTGGTGAGGGTAGCCATCAAACAATTCCTCGGAAAAGAGCTGATGCCCTGGACAGCGCGGCGTTGTTCACGGGAGGCGTGATACACTCTGGCTATCGCGGGGCTTGCAGAACACAAAAATGAAACACTCTGTTTGTTTCATGAATTTTGTGAACTATATCACAATTGGTTGTTTGTTAGCCAGATTAGGCCGTGACTTTTATTGCCGTACAGATTATGTGTTTTTTCAGCGGCATTAAGGGTATATCTTCCCGCCGCCTCTGCATTCCTGAAGGTGATTAATTTTTAAGATCAATGAATTATCGTCATCCTGGTGACGATTAAAAAGGTCTCAATTTTATATCAGGCAAAAGTGCTATTTATACCGTAAGATTTATCTAAAGACGTCGGTAGCCAGGGTTTCACCTTGCAATAACCGGGTATAAACAGGCAGGGAATTGATAGCAATGAGTCATCGTGCACGACACCAATTACTGGCGTTTCCGGGCATTATCTTTTTAGTTCTCTTTCCCATCATTCTGTCGCTATGGATTGCCTTCTTTTGGGCAAAATCAGAAGTGAATAATCAGCTCCGAACCTTTGCTCAGCTGGCGTTGGATAAATCTGAGCTGGTCATTCGTCAGGCAGATTTAGTGAGCGATGCAGCTGAACGCTATCAGGGGCAAGTTTGCACTCCAGCCCATCAAAAGCGAATGTTGAATATTATTCGTGGCTATCTTTATATTAATGAATTGATTTATGCTCGTGATAACCATTTTTTATGCTCATCGCTGATAGCGTCTGTAAATGGCTATACGATTGCACCGGCCGATTATAAGCGTGAACCTAACGTTTCTATCTATTATTACCGTGATACGCCTTTTTTCTCTGGCTATAAAATGACCTACATGCAGCGGGGAAATTATGTGGCGGTTATCAACCCTCTCTTCTGGAGTGAAGTGATGTCTGATGATCCGACATTGCAATGGGGTGTGTATGATACGGTGACGAAAACCTTTTTCTCGTTAAGCAACGAGGCCTCGGCAGCAACGTTTTCTCCGCTGATTCATTTGAATGATTTAACCGTACAACGAAATGGCTATTTATATGCGACAGTTTATTCGACAAAACGCCCAATTGCAGCCATTGTTGCGACTTCATATCAACGTCTTATAACTCATTTTTATAATCATCTTATTTTTGCGTTGCCCGCCGGTATTTTGGGGAGTCTTGTTCTGCTATTACTCTGGCTACGTATTCGACAAAACTATTTGTCTCCCAAACGCAAATTGCAACGCGCCCTCGAAAAACATCAACTTTGCCTTTATTACCAGCCAATAATCGATATCAAAACAGAAAAATGTATCGGCGCTGAAGCGTTGTTACGTTGGCCTGGTGAGCAGGGGCAAGTAATGAATCCGGCAGAGTTTATTCCGCTGGCAGAAAAGGAGGGGATGATCGAACAGGTAACTGATTATGTTATTGATAATGTCTTCCGTGATTTGGGCGCGTATCTGGCAACACATACCGATCGCTATGTTTCTATTAACCTGTCAGCCTCCGATTTTCATACCTCACGGTTGATAGCGCGAACCAATCAGAAAACAGAGCAACATGCGGTGCGCCCGCAGCAAATTAAATTTGAAGTGACTGAACATGCATTTCTTGATGTCGACAAAATGACGCCGATTATTCTGGCTTTCCGCAAGGCCGGTTACGAAGTGGCAATTGATGATTTTGGTATTGGCTACTCTAACTTGCATAACCTTAAATCATTGAATGTCGATATTTTGAAAATCGATAAATCGTTTGTTGAGACGCTGACCACCCACAAAACCAGTCATTTGATTGTGGAACACATCATCGAGCTGGCGCACAGCCTGGGGTTAAAAACGATCGCTGAAGGTGTCGAAACTGAGGCGCAGGTTAACTGGCTGCGCAAACGCGGCGTGCGCTATTGCCAGGGATGGTTCTTCGCGAAGGCGATGCCGCCGCAGGTGTTTATGCAATGGATGGAGCAATTACCCGCGCGGGAGTTAACGCGCGGGCAATAAAACTACAGGCGGTGGCGATAATCGCTGGGAGTGCGATCAAACTGCCGACGGAAAACGCGGGAGAAGGTCTGCTGAGAGACATAACCCAGGTCCATTGCGATATCAAAAATCGGACGCTCGGTGGTGCGCAACTCAACGGCGGCCAGTAACAGACGGCGCTGGCGAATGTAATCGCCAAGCGTCTGATGCGTCACCGTGCGGAACATCCGTTGCAAGTACCACTTTGAATAGCCAGATTTTTTTGCGACGACATCAATGTTAAGCGGCTGGTCAATATGCTCGTCAATCCATGCGATAAGATCCTGAATAATTTTCTGATGGGACATAAATCTGCCTCTTTTCAGTGTTCAGTTCGTTAATTCATCTGTTGGGGAGTATAATTCCTCAAGTTAACTTGAGGTAAAGCGATTTATGGAAAAGAAATTACCCCGCATTAAAGCGCTGCTAACCCCCGGCGAAGTGGCGAAACGCAGCGGTGTGGCGGTATCGGCGCTGCATTTCTATGAAAGCAAAGGGTTGATTACCAGTATCCGTAATAGCGGCAATCAGCGGCGATATAAACGTGATGTGTTGCGATATGTCGCAATTATCAAAATTGCTCAGCGTATTGGCATTCCGCTCGCAACCATTCGTGAAGCGTTTGGCGTGTTGCCAGAAGGGCATACGTTAAGTGCGAAAGAGTGGAAACAGCTTTCGTCCCAATGGCGAGAAGAGTTGGATCGGCGCATTCATACCTTAGTGGCGCTGCGTGACGAACTGGATGGATGTATTGGTTGTGGCTGCCTTTCGCGCAGTGATTGCCCGTTGCGTAACCCGGGCGACCGATTAGGAGAAGAAGGTACCGGCGCACGCTTACTGGAAGATGAACAAAACTAAAGCGCCACAAGGGCGCTTTAGTTTGTTTTCCGGTCTTTGTCTTTCTCTCTATCCCGCTGGTACACAGGAGGGTTTCCCCCGACGTCAACACACCTCATTCGAGCACGTGGTGGAGGTTCCGGTTGGTGTTGATGCTTTAATTGTATGTTACCGGCGTTTCTTCGCCAGTGTAAAAGTACACTTTTTAGCCGCAATATTTTTGTCATCTCAGACGATTTTTTATCGCAATCCTGAACGGTATACGGCTCGATAACGCTGCAATCTTGCGCATCGACGATAACGTTTGCGCATCAATTGCCTGGTTTTTCATCGTCAAGACAATAAAAGAGAAAAAAGCAGCAAACTTCGGTTGAAAAAGCCGCTATGATCGCCGGATAATCGTTTGCTTTTTTTACCACCCGTTTTGTATGCGCGGAGCTAAACGTTTGCTTTTTTTGCGACGCAGCAAATTGTCGCAAACCTGGAGCAGGAAGATAACGTTTCGCTGGCAGGGGATTGTCCGCCACGCATCTTGACGAAAATTAAACTCTCAGGGGATGTTTTCTTATGTCTACGCCATCAGCGCGTACCGGCGGTTCACTCGACGCCTGGTTTAAAATTTCACAACGTGGAAGCACTGTCCGTCAGGAAGTGGTTGCCGGGTTAACAACGTTTCTGGCGATGGTCTACTCAGTTATCGTCGTTCCAGGCATGTTGGGTAAAGCGGGCTTCCCGCCTGCGGCAGTTTTCGTTGCAACCTGTCTGGTTGCCGGACTCGGTTCTATCGTGATGGGTCTGTGGGCTAATCTGCCGTTGGCGATTGGTTGCGCCATCTCTCTGACGGCGTTTACCGCATTCAGTTTGGTGCTGGGGCAACATATTAGCGTACCTGTCGCGCTGGGTGCCGTGTTCCTGATGGGTGTGTTGTTTACGGTAATTTCTGCCACGGGTATCCGTAGCTGGATTTTGCGCAACTTGCCGCACGGTGTGGCGCACGGCACGGGGATTGGTATCGGTCTGTTCCTGCTGCTGATTGCTGCTAATGGTGTCGGTCTGGTGATTAAAAACCCGCTTGATGGTCTGCCCGTTGCGCTGGGTGATTTCGCGACCTTCCCGGTGATTATGTCACTGGTAGGTCTGGCGGTGATCATCGGCCTGGAAAAACTGAAAGTCCCTGGTGGCATTCTGCTGACCATTATCGGTATCTCAATTGTCGGTTTGATCTTCGATCCTAACGTCCATTTCTCCGGCGTTTTCGCCATGCCTTCATTGAGCGATGAAAACGGCAATTCACTGATTGGCAGCCTGGACATTATGGGCGCGCTGAATCCTGTAGTCCTGCCAAGCGTTCTGGCGCTGGTGATGACGGCAGTATTTGATGCCACCGGAACTATCCGTGCCGTCGCCGGTCAGGCGAACCTGCTGGATAAAGATGGGCAGATCATCGACGGCGGGAAAGCACTGACCACCGACTCCATGAGCAGCGTTTTTTCTGGCCTGGTGGGTGCAGCTCCGGCAGCGGTATACATCGAGTCTGCGGCGGGTACGGCGGCGGGCGGTAAAACCGGTTTGACGGCTATCACCGTTGGCGTGCTGTTCCTGCTGATTCTGTTCCTCTCTCCGCTCTCTTACCTCGTTCCGGGGTATGCAACGGCTCCGGCGCTGATGTACGTTGGCCTGCTGATGCTGAGCAACGTGGCGAAAATCGACTTTGCTGATTTTGTTGATGCGATGGCGGGTCTGGTTACGGCGGTATTCATCGTGCTGACCTGTAACATCGTAACAGGCATCATGATCGGCTTCGCGACTCTGGTGATTGGTCGTCTGGTTTCCGGCGAATGGCGCAAGTTGAACATCGGTACGGTCGTTATTGCCGTGGCGCTGGTGACCTTCTATGCGGGTGGCTGGGCTATCTAATCTTACATAGGATTCTGAAAACGGGTGGCAATGGCTGCCCGTTTTTATTTTCTCCGCACATTGTGTGAGCTTTTGCGATATTCTGAAAAAATGAGAATTCAGGCATAACGCCTTTCTCAGATCATAAAAAACATCGCAAACAGGGAACGCATGGAAATCTTCTTCACCATACTGATAATGACCCTCGTGGTCTCGCTGTCCGGGGTGGTCACTCGTGTCATGCCCTTTCAGATCCCGCTTCCGCTTATGCAAATCGCCATCGGTGCGCTACTGGCGTGGCCGACGTTTGGTTTGCATGTGGAGTTTGATCCTGAACTCTTTTTAGTCTTGTTTATCCCGCCGTTGCTGTTCGCTGATGGCTGGAAAACGCCGACCCGTGAATTTCTCGAACATGGGCGAGAGATTTTCGGCCTCGCGCTGGCGCTGGTGGTGGTCACCGTGGTCGGCATTGGCTTCCTTATTTACTGGGTGGTGCCGGGCATTCCGCTGATCCCCGCCTTTGCGCTGGCTGCGGTGCTTTCTCCGACCGATGCTGTAGCGCTCTCCGGGATTGTTGGCGAGGGGCGCATCCCGAAAAAAATCATGGGCATTTTGCAGGGCGAAGCGTTGATGAATGACGCCTCCGGCCTGGTGTCGTTGAAGTTTGCCGTGGCAGTGGCGATGGGGACAATGATCTTCACCGTCGGCGGTGCGACGGTCGAATTTATGAAAGTGGCAATAGGCGGTATTCTCGCCGGTTTTGTGGTGAGCTGGCTGTATGGTCGCTCGCTGCGATTCCTCAGCCGCTGGGGCGGTGATGAACCCGCGACGCAGATCGTTCTGCTGTTCTTGCTGCCATTCGCTTCTTATCTGATTGCGGAACATATTGGCGTTTCCGGCATCCTCGCTGCGGTTGCCGCCGGGATGACCATCACCCGCTCCGGTGTGATGCGCCGTGCGCCGCTGGCAATGCGCCTGCGCGCAAACAGCACCTGGGCGATGCTGGAATTTGTCTTTAACGGCATGGTGTTCCTGCTGTTAGGTCTGCAGCTGCCGGGTATTCTGGAGACGTCGCTGATGGCGGCAGAAATCGACCCTAACGTCGAAATCTGGATGCTGTTTACCGATATTATTCTGATATATGCGGCGCTGATGCTGGTCCGTTTCGGCTGGCTGTGGACGATGAAAAAGTTCAGCAACCGCTTCCTGAAGAAGAAACCGATGGAGTTTGGTTCGTGGACTACACGAGAAATCCTGATCGCGTCTTTCGCCGGGGTGCGTGGGGCGATCACTCTGGCCGGTGTGCTCTCTATCCCGCTTCTCTTGCCGGATGGTAACGTCTTCCCTGCGCGCTATGAGTTGGTGTTCCTGGCGGCTGGCGTCATTCTCTTCTCGTTGTTTGTCGGCGTGGTGATGTTGCCTATTCTGCTACAACACATAGAAGTCGCGGACCATTCGCAACAATTGAAAGAGGAACGTATTGCACGAGCGGCAACGGCAGAAGTGGCGATTGTGGCGATCCAGAAAATGGAGGAGCGTTTGGCGGCGGATACCGAAGAGAATATCGATAACCAGCTGCTCACAGAGGTTAGTTCTCGCGTCATTGGTAACCTGCGTCGTCGCGCCGATGGACGTAATGATGTAGAAAGTTCAATCCTGGAAGAGAACCTGGAGCGTCGCTTCCGTCTGGCGGCATTGCGTTCTGAACGTGCTGAACTGTACCACCTGCGCGCCACGCGGGAGATCAGTAACGAAACGCTGCAAAAATTACTGCACGATCTCGATTTGCTTGAAGCGTTGCTGATTGAGGAAAATCAGTAATCTGCATGGTTGGCGGGCGAGCCCGCCAACCCGACTTACTCTGGCGTTAACCAGTATCCTTCACAACAGCTCAGCCACGCGTGGGCAGAGTGGGAAAGGTAAACGCCCTCACGCCAAATCATTCCTAATTTCCAGCTTAGTTCGCTTTCCAGCGGTAGCCATTTTAAGGTGTTTTTATCTAATCGCTGGCAAATGGGTTCCGGCAATATGGCTATTCCGACACCGGCCTGAACCATCGCGGCGAGAAAATCCCATTGCCCGCTGCGAACTGCAATTCTCGGCTTAACGCCATGTTCATCGAATAACTTCATCAATTGCTTACTTAAGGCAAAATCTTCGTTATAGATAAGTAGAGGATGTTCCGCCAATGTCTCCGGTGAGACGGCATCACATTCAAGCCATTTACCTGAATGTGGCGTCAGTACACATAGTGGATGACTAAACAGCGATAACGTTGTCAGGCCGCTTTCTTCTACTGGCAGGGCAACGCTGGCGAAAAAGGCCAATCGGCCCGGCCATCAACATCCCAACCATCGGCGGGATTCCCAGCCGCAAAACGCCGGTTTTAAGCTGATTGATATCGCTAAGCTCAGCTTCCAGTTGCCGAAACTCAGCCAGTAAAGCCAGCCCGCGCTCAAATACGACGCGACCAGTATCAGTGAGAAGCAGCCGACGACCATCGCGGATCAACAATATACAGTTCAGCTCATCTTCGAGATTCTTCAGCATCTTGCTGATAGTTGGTTGGGTGACAAACAACTTCTCCGCTGCGCGGGTGAAGCTTTGCTGGCGCACGACTTCGACAAAATAACGCAGCGTTCTGATATCCATAACTATTCCCTTTGACTATACCTGCAATGATTTTAATTCATTTCAGTCAGGGGCGAGCGCTCTCTATACTTACCATTCTGTTTTATTTTCAGGATATCCTCTCATGCCCGTGGCGCTTCGCCGCATTACCCCTGCCGTAGTGCAATCTATCCAGGTATTTTTTCAGGTTGTGCTGTATGCAGGTTTATTTATTTTTGCGCAGTATCTCGTCTCCTGGCTGCATTTGCCGCTGCCTGCCAACCTGGTGGGGATGATCCTGATGCTGGCGCTGATTGTTTGTCGCATTCTTCCTCTGCAATGGGTTCGAGCCGGGGCGCGTTGGCTATTGGCCGAAATGTTGCTGTTTTTTGTCCCTGCCGTGGTGGCTGTGGTGAACTATGCACAACTATTACTGGTGGATGGCTGGCGTATTTTTGCTGTGATCGCGCTGAGTACGGTGATGGTGCTGGGCACGACTGCCTGGGTAGTGGAAAAAGTCTATCGCTATGAAATGCGCAGGTTAAACCGTGGCTAATTTTCAGCTAAGTATGCTCTGTCTGGCAATTACGCTAGTTATCTATTTTCTTAACAAACGCCTTTATCGCCGCTTTCGTAAATTGCCATTGATGCCTCTGGTGCTGACGCCTACGCTACTGGTTATGCTGCTGGTTTTTGGCAATATTTCCTGGCAAAACTATATTGGCGAAGCGCACTGGTTACTATGGCTATTAGGTCCGGCCACCATCGCCTTTGCGGTACCAGTGTATGACAATCGGGCGATCATTAAGCGTCACTGGATGTCGTTGACGGCAGGCGTACTGACGGCAACGGTGGTGGCAGTGACCAGCTCAGTGTGGCTGGCGCGATTGTTTACCCTGCCAGATGAGATCCAGCGTAGCCTGGCGGTGCGTTCGGTCACTACGCCATTTGCTTTGGCAGCGAGCCAGTCGCTCGGCGGACAGCCTGATCTGGTGGCGCTGTTTGTGGTGGTCACCGGTGTGTTTGGCATGGCGATTGGCGACGTGTTGTTTTTACGTCTCTCTATTCGCGAAGGGATGGCGAAAGGTGCTGGATTCGGCGCGGCATCTCATGGTGCCGGGACTGCGCGGTCGTATGAACTGGGTCAACAAGAAGGCGTAGTTGCAAGCCTGGTCATGATGCTTTCAGGTGTATTGATGGTATTGGTTTCGCCGCTGGTGGCCAGGATGATGTTCTGAAGAAATTCCCCGATCAAGCGACCGGGGAAGGGGAGAGATTAATGCGCGCGGCCCTGCTCAACGCCAAAGCCAGTCTGGGAGCGGATAAACTGCGCACGGAACAGTTCACGCTCGCGCGCACCTTCCGCTGAATTATCCGTTGCCGAGAAGAACCAGATACCGAGGAATGCCACGCTGATAGAGAACAGCGCCGGGTATTCATACGGGAAGATGGCTTTTTCGTGACCGAGGATCTGTACCCAAATCGTCGGACCGAGGATCATCAGCACCACCGCAGTAATCAGTCCTAACCAGCCGCCCAGCATTGCGCCACGGGTAGTCAGTTTCGACCAGTACATGGAAAGCAGAATGATCGGGAAGTTACAGCTCGCCGCGATGGCAAACGCCAGCCCCACCATAAAGGCGATGTTCTGATTCTCAAACAGCACGCCGAGGATAATGGCAATCACACCGAGGATCAGTACGGTGATTTTCGATACCCGCAGCTCTTCACGTTCGGTCGCACCTTTTTTGAAGACGTTAGCGTACAGGTCGTGAGACACCGCCGATGCGCCCGCCAGCGTCAGACCCGCAACCACCGCAAGAATGGTGGCGAAAGCAACCGCTGAAATAAAGCCGAGGAACAGGTTGCCGCCCACCGCATTGGCCAGGTGAACTGCTGCCATGTTGTTACCACCAATCAGATGGCCCGCCGCGTCTTTATATTCCGGATTCGCACCGACCAGCATGATCGCGCCAAAGCCGATAATAAAGGTCAGGATGTAGAAGTAGCCCATAAATCCGGTGGCGTAGAACACGCTCTTACGTGCTTCGCGGGCATCGCTGACCGTAAAGAAGCGCATCAGAATATGCGGCAAGCCCGCCGTACCAAACATCAGTCCTAGCCCCAAAGAGAGCGCGGAGATAGGATCTTTCACCAGCCCGCCCGGCTTCATGATGTCGACACCTTTCGGGTGTACCGCCATCGCTTCGCTGAACAGATTGTTGAAGCTAAAGCCGACGTGTTTCATCACCATAAAGGCCATAAAGCTGGCACCGAACAGCAACAGCACGGCTTTGATAATCTGTACCCAGGTGGTCGCCAGCATGCCGCCGAACAGGACGTACATCATCATCAGCACGCCGACCAGCACTACCGCAATGTGATAGTTAAGGCCAAACAGCAGCTCGATCAGTTTACCTGCGCCCACCATCTGGGCGATAAGGTAAAGCGCCACCACCACCAGAGAACCACAGGCCGAAAGAATACGAATCGGCCCCTGTTTCAGACGGTAAGAGGCCACATCGGCAAAGGTGTAGCGACCGAGGTTACGCAGACGTTCGGCAATCAGGAACAAAATGATCGGCCAGCCTACCAGGAAGCCTAGCGAGTAAATTAAGCCGTCATAGCCGGAGGTAAACACCAGCGCGGAGATCCCCAAGAATGAGGCGGCGGACATATAGTCCCCGGCAATCGCCAGCCCGTTCTGAAAACCGGTGATATTGCCGCCTGCGGTGTAGTAGTCATTACGCGAACGTACGCGTTTTGACGCCCAGTAGGTAATGCCGAGCGTAAACACGACGAAAATCAGGAACATAATAATCGCCTGCCAGTTCGTTGGCTGGCGCTCTACGGCCCCGCTAATAGCATCCGCGGCGTTAGCTGCGAAAGGGAGTGTGGCGGCAAGCGCCGTCAGAACTCTTTTCATGATGCTTGTACCTCATGCAGGACTTTGTTATTAAGACGGTCGAATTCGCCGTTCGCCCGCCAGATGTAGATACCAGTGAGAACAAAGGAGATCACAATTACCCCGACACCGACTGGAATACCGCGTGTGACGCTGGTGTTCGGATTCAGCGGGGTGCCCAGCCAGCCGGGCGCGAAGGCGATCAGTAAAATAAAGCCGATATAAACTGCCAGCATAATAATCGACAGGATGGTGGCAAACCGTTGCCGTTTTTCGACTAACTCCCTGAAATGCGCATTGTCTTCTATCCGCTGATAAATCGTACCATTCATCACAGATTCTCCAGAGGTAATGTAGGGATTGTTTTAATTCCCGCTCCCTTATGGGAGAAGGTTAACGCTTGGGTAACCCTTGCCGAATGTAGGCCGGATAAGGCATTCACGCCGCATCCGGCAATCAACGCCTGATGCGACGCTGTCGCGTCTTATCAGGCCTACAGCCGTTGCCGAATGTAGGCCGGATAAGGCGTTCACGCCGCATCCGGCAACCAGCGCCTGATGCGCCGCTGTCGCGTCTTATCAGGCCTACAAATCGTTTCCGACTTGTTGCCCGGAGCGCATCCGGCAATTGTGGGTTACGATGGCATCGCGATGGCCTGCTTCTCTTCAAGCAGCTTCTCGACTACGCCAGGATCGGCAAGCGTCGAGGTATCGCCCAGGTTGCTGGTATCGCCCGCCGCAATTTTGCGCAGAATACGGCGCATAATTTTGCCGGAGCGGGTTTTAGGCAGGGAGTCGGTCCAGTGCAGCACGTCTGGCGTCGCCAGCGGGCCAATCTCTTTACGCACCCAGTTGCGGACTTCTGCGTACAGTTCTGGTGACGGTTCCTCCCCGTGATTAAGCGTGACGTAGGCGTAGATCGCCTGACCTTTAATATTGTGCGGAATACCGACCACAGCGGCTTCGGCAATTTTCGGATGCGCCACCAGCGCCGACTCAATCTCTGCCGTCCCCAGGCGGTGACCGGAGACGTTCAGCACGTCGTCCACGCGCCCGGTGATCCAGTAATAGCCATCTTCATCGCGACGCGCGCCGTCGCCGCTGAAATACATATTTTTGAAGGTGGAGAAGTAGGTCTGCTCAAAACGTTCGTGATCGCCAAACAGCGTACGCGCCTGACCCGGCCAGGAGTCGGTGATCACCAGACTGCCTTCGGTGGCCCCCTCCAGCGGGTTACCTTCGTTATCGACCAGCGCTGGTTGCACGCCGAAGAACGGACGTGTTGCCGAACCGGCTTTCAGCTCGGTAGCGCCAGGCAGTGGCGTGATCATGAAACCGCCAGTTTCGGTCTGCCACCAGGTGTCGACCACCGGGCATTTCTCGTTGCCGATCTTCTTCCAGTACCACTCCCACGCTTCCGGGTTAATTGGCTCGCCCACGGAACCGAGAATGCGCAGCGACGAACGGTCGGTGCCTTCGATCGCTTTATCGCCTTCCGCCATCAGCGCGCGAATCGCCGTGGGCGCGGTATAGAGAATATTGACCTGATGCTTGTCCACCACCTGCGCCATACGGGCAGGCGTCGGCCAGTTCGGTACGCCTTCAAACATCAGCGTGGTCGCGCCGCAGGCCAGCGGGCCATACAGCAAATAACTGTGTCCGGTAACCCAGCCCACATCGGCGGTGCACCAGTAGATATCGCCCGGATGATAATCAAAGACATATTTAAAGGTCAGCGCCGCGTACACCAGATAACCGCCGGTAGTGTGCAGCACGCCTTTTGGCTTACCGGTAGAACCGGAGGTATAGAGAATAAACAGCGGATCTTCGGCGTTCATCTCTTCCGCCTGGTGCTGAGCGCTGGCTTGCTCAACCAGGTCGTGCCACCACAGGTCGCGCCCTTCCTGCCAGTCAATTTTTCCACCAGTACGCTTCAGTACCACCACATGCTCTACGCTGGTGACGTTCGGGTTTTTCAGCGCGTCATCAACGTTTTTCTTCAGCGGAATACTACGCCCGGCACGCACACCTTCGTCGGAAGTGATCACCAGTCGTGAACTGGAGTCGATAATGCGTCCGGCAACGGCTTCCGGCGAGAAGCCGCCGAAAATCACCGAATGTACCGCGCCAATGCGGGCGCAGGCCAGCATCGCGACCGCGGCTTCCGGTACCATCGGCATATAAATCGCAACTACGTCACCTTTTTTAATGCCCAGTTCGAGCAGGGTATTGGCGAAGCGGCAGACGTCGCGGTGCAGCTCTTTATAGCTAATATGTTTGCTCTGGCTGGCGTCGTCGCCTTCCCAGATGATGGCGGTACGATCGCCGTTTTCTTGCAGATGGCGGTCAAGGCAGTTTGCCGCCAGATTCAGCGTGCCGTCCTCGTACCATTTAATGGACACATTACCGGGGGCAAAGGAGGTGTTTTTCACCTTCTGGTACGGTGTGATCCAGTCGAGAATTTTTCCCTGTTCGCCCCAGAAGGTATCTGGTGCGTTAATAGATTGTTGATACATCGCCTCGTACTGCTGAGGGTTTATCAGGCAACGGTCTGCGATGTTGGCAGGAATGGTGTGTTTGTGAATTTGACTCATGCTTTTGTTCTCCTTGTAAGATGTTAATAATATGTGGCATAAGCGTTAAATGTAGGGGTATTGGCAGTTTTGTTTAGTATTTGGGCGACAGATCACGCAAAAGTAGAATTGTGCAAATAAACGGCAGGGTAATTTTTGAAGGTCAGCAACAAAAGTTGATTAATTCTTTGAGGAACATGCAGTTATGCATGCTGTTGAAAAAGAGGAAGATACTGACTAACTCTAAAGTGGTATTTTACATGCACTTACAATTGATTAAAGACAACATTCATAGTGTGGTTATTTGTTACACATAGGGACGAGCAATGTCATGACAGTGTAGGTGCGGTTACTGTCGTGAAAAACAATAAAAACCGCCATTGCAACAATGGCGCAATTCGGATGAAGCCCTATGACAAGGATAAAAATAAACGCACGCCGTATCTTCAGCTTATTGATTCCTTTTTTCTTTTTCACTTCTGTTCACGCTGAACAAACGGCTGCTCCCGCAACACCTGTAACTGTGGAAGCGAAGAATGAAACCTTTGCCCCGCAGCATCCCGATCAATATCTCTCCTGGAAAGCTACCTCGGAACAGTCAGAGCGTGTTGACGCCCTGGCGGAAGATCCACGGCTGGTGATCCTGTGGGCAGGGTATCCCTTCTCGCGCGATTACAACAAGCCGCGTGGACATGCCTTTGCTGTGACCGATGTGCGTGAAACCCTGCGTACCGGTGCGCCGAAAAACGCTGAAGATGGTCCGCTACCGATGGCGTGCTGGAGTTGTAAAAGCCCGGATGTGGCGCGTCTGATCCAGAAAGACGGCGAAGATGGCTACTTCCACGGAAAATGGGCGCGCGGCGGCCCGGAAATCGTCAACAACTTAGGTTGTGCCGATTGCCATAACACCGCCTCACCAGAGTTCGCCAAAGGCAAACCGGAGTTAACCCTTTCCCGTCCGTATGCGGCTCGCGCGATGGAAGCCATTGGTAAACCTTTCGAGAAAGCCGGACGTTTCGACCAGCAATCGATGGTTTGCGGTCAGTGCCATGTGGAGTATTACTTCGACGGCAAAAACAAAGCGGTTAAATTCCCGTGGGATGACGGCATGAAAGTCGAAAATATGGAGCAGTATTACGACAAAATTGCCTTCTCTGACTGGACTAACTCCCTGTCGAAAACGCCAATGCTGAAAGCGCAGCACCCGGAATATGAAACCTGGACAGCGGGCATTCACGGCAAAAACAACGTGACCTGTATCGATTGCCATATGCCAAAAGTGCAGAACGCCGAAGGCAAACTCTACACCGACCATAAAATTGGTAATCCGTTTGATAACTTCGCCCAGACTTGTGCGAACTGCCATACCCAGGACAAAGCTGCCTTGCAAAAAGTGGTCGCGGAACGTAAGCAGTCGATTAACGACCTGAAAATCAAGGTTGAAGATCAACTGGTTCACGCTCACTTCGAAGCGAAAGCGGCGCTGGATGCAGGCGCAACGGAAGCCGAAATGAAGCCGATTCAGGACGATATCCGTCATGCCCAGTGGCGTTGGGATTTGGCGATCGCTTCCCACGGCATTCATATGCACGCACCGGAAGAAGGTCTGAGGATGCTCGGTACGGCGATGGATAAAGCGGCGGATGCACGCACCAAACTGGCGCGCCTGCTGGCGACCAAAGGCATAACCCATGAAATCCAGATCCCGGATATCTCGACCAAAGAGAAAGCCCAGCAGGCCATTGGCCTGAACATGGAGCAAATCAAGGCCGAGAAGCAGGACTTCATCAAAACGGTGATCCCGCAGTGGGAAGAGCAGGCACGTAAAAACGGTCTGTTAAGCCAATAACCCCGTTCCGCCTCGCAAGGGGCGGAAAACACAATGGAGTGAATATGAGCGTATTACGTTCGTTATTAACTGCCGGGGTGCTGGCGTCGGGCCTGTTGTGGAGCCTGAACGGAATTACCGCTACCCCTGCGGCGCAGGCATCTGATGATCGCTACGAAGTTACCCAGCAGCGTAACCCGGATGCCGCCTGTCTGGACTGTCATAAGCCAGATACCGAAGGTATGCATGGCAAACATGCTTCTGTTATCAACCCGAATAACAAACTGCCGGTCACCTGCACCAACTGCCACGGTCAGCCATCACCGCAACACCGCGAAGGGGTGAAAGATGTGATGCGCTTTAACGAGCCGATGTACAAGGTTGGAGAGCAGAACAGCGTCTGTATGTCCTGCCATCTGCCGGAACAGTTGCAAAAAGCCTTCTGGCCGCACGATGTCCACGTAACCAAAGTGGCGTGCGCCAGCTGCCATTCCCTGCATCCACAGCAAGATACGATGCAGACGTTAAGTGACAAAGGACGGATTAAGATTTGCGTCGATTGCCACAGCGATCAGCGCACCAATCCGAACTTTAACCCGGCGTCTGTTCCGTTGCTTAAGGAGCAGCCATGACCTGGTCTCGTCGCCAGTTTCTCACCGGCGTCGGCGTGCTGGCCGCCGTCAGCGGCACCGCAGGACGCGTGGTGGCGAAAACGTTGAATATCAATGGGGTGCGTTACGGCATGGTGCATGACGAGTCGTTATGCATCGGCTGTACCGCCTGTATGGATGCTTGTCGGGAAGTGAACAAGGTGCCGGAAGGCGTCTCGCGCCTGACGATTATTCGTAGCGAGCCGCAGGGCGAATTTCCTGATGTGAAATATCGCTTCTTCCGTAAGTCTTGCCAGCACTGCGATCATGCGCCGTGCGTTGACGTTTGCCCGACCGGTGCGTCTTTTCGCGACGCTGCCAGTGGGATTGTCGATGTTAATCCGGATCTCTGCGTCGGTTGTCAGTACTGCATCGCCGCCTGTCCGTACCGCGTGCGCTTTATCCATCCGGTCACGAAGACGGCGGACAAATGCGATTTCTGCCGTAAGACCCATTTGCAGGCCGGTAAGCTGCCCGCGTGCGTTGAGGCTTGCCCGACGAAGGCGCTGACGTTTGGCAATCTGGACGATCCCAGCAGTGAGATTTCGCAACTGCTGCGCCAGAAGCCCACTTACCGCTACAAGCTGGCGCTGGGAACCAAACCGAAGCTGTACCGCGTACCGTTTAAATACGGGGAGGTGAGCCAATGACGCAGACTTCCGCATTTCATTTTGAATCGCTGGTGTGGGACTGGCCGATTGCCATCTACCTGTTTTTGATTGGTATTTCTGCCGGTCTGGTGACGCTGGCCGTGCTGTTACGTCGTGTCTACCCGCAGGCGGGCGGTGCAGACAGTACGTTGTTGCGCACCACGCTGATTGTCGGGCCTGGCGCGGTGATCCTCGGTCTGTTGATCCTCGTCTTCCACCTGACAAGACCGTGGACCTTCTGGAAGCTGATGTTCCACTACAGTTTTACCTCGGTGATGTCGATGGGGGTGATGCTGTTTCAGCTTTACATGGTGGTGCTGGTGCTGTGGCTGGCGAAAATCTTTGAACATGATTTGCTTGCCCTGCAACAACGCTGGTTGCCGAAGCTGGGGATCGTGCAAAAGGTCTTGAGCCTGCTGACGCCCGTTCATCGCGGACTGGAAACATTGATGCTGGTGCTGGCGGTGTTGTTGGGGGCTTATACCGGCTTTCTGCTGTCGGCGCTGAAATCGTATCCGTTCCTCAATAACCCGATCCTGCCGGTGCTGTTCCTCTTCTCCGGCATCTCGTCTGGTGCGGCGGTGGCGCTGATCGCCATGGCGATACGCCAACGCAGTAACCCGCATTCCACGGAAGCGCACTTTGTACACCGTATGGAAATCCCCGTGGTATGGGGTGAAATCTTCCTGCTGGTGGCGTTTTTTGTCGGTCTGGCGCTGGGCGATGACGGTAAAGTGCGTGCGCTGGTGGCGGCATTGGGCGGCGGTTTCTGGACGTGGTGGTTCTGGCTTGGTGTCGCCGGGCTGGGGCTGATTGTGCCAATGTTGCTCAAACCGTGGGTCAATCGCAGTTCCGGCATTCCTGCCGTGCTGGCGGCATGTGGGGCCAGCCTGGTCGGCGTGTTGATGCTGCGCTTTTTCATTCTCTACGCCGGGCAGTTAACGGTGGCGTAAGCCAGAACAGAGGTGGTTTCTGGACGTATTCCTTCCTGAAGTCAGTTTTCTGGCGTTGTTGTTAAGTCTCGGGGTCAACGTGTTGACCCCGTTGACGGCCTTCGCGGGAGTGCGGTTGCGCTGGCCTGCCATGATGCGACTCACTTGCATCGGCATTCTGGCGCAGTTCGCGCTCCTGCTGCTCGCCTTTGGCGTACTGACGTATTGTTTTCTCATCAGCGATTTCTCGGTCATTTATGTCGCCCAACATAGCTATAGCCTGCTGTCGTGGGAACTCAAACTGGCGGCGGTGTGGGGCGGTCATGAAGGTTCGCTGCTGCTTTGGGTGCTGCTGCTTTCCGCCTGGAGCGCGCTGTTTGCCTGGCATTACCGGCAGCAAACCGATCCGCTATTTCCGCTGACGCTAGCCGTTTTATCTCTCATGCTCGCCGCACTGCTACTGTTTGTGGTGCTGTGGTCCGATCCCTTCGTGCGGATATTTCCGCCAGCAATCGAAGGCCGCGATCTCAATCCGATGCTGCAACATCCCGGTCTTATCTTTCATCCACCGCTGCTTTATCTCGGCTACGGCGGTTTGATGGTGGCGGCGAGCGTGGCGCTGGCGAGTTTACTGCGCGGCGAGCTTGATGGTGCCTGCGCCCGAATTTGCTGGCGTTGGGCACTACCTGGCTGGGGCGCATTAACAGCGGGGATCATCCTCGGTTCCTGGTGGGCCTATTGCGAACTGGGCTGGGGCGGCTGGTGGTTCTGGGATCCGGTGGAAAACGCGTCGTTATTACCCTGGCTTTCTGCCACAGCGCTGCTGCACAGTTTATCCCTGACACGCCAGCGGGGGATTTTCCGCCACTGGTCGCTGTTGCTGGCGATAGTAACTCTGATGCTGTCGCTGCTGGGCACCTTAATTGTCCGTTCTGGCATTCTGGTTTCGGTTCATGCGTTCGCGCTGGATAACGTCCGCGCCGTGCCGTTGTTCAGCCTGTTTGCACTGATTAGCCTTGCGTCTCTGGCTCTGTATGGCTGGCGAGCGCGGGACGGTGGCCCGGCGGTGCGTTTTTCGGGGTTATCGCGGGAAATGTTAATCCTCGCTACGCTGTTGCTGTTTTGCGCAGTGCTACTGATCGTGCTGGTGGGAACGCTTTATCCGATGATTTACGGCCTGCTGGGCTGGGGACGCCTCTCCGTTGGCGCGCCGTATTTTAACCGCGCGACGTTACCGTTTGCTCTGTTGATGCTGGTGGTGATTGTGCTGGCGACGTTTGTCTCTGGCAAACGTGCTCAGCTTCCGGCGCTGCTGGCGCATGCGGGCGTGCTGTTATTTGCCGCGGGGATCGTGGTTTCCAGCGTCAGCCGTCAGGAGATCAGCCTGAATTTACAGCCGGGTCAGCAGGTGACGCTGGCAGGATACACCTTCCGTTTTGAGCGCCTCGATCTGCAAGCCAAAGGCAATTACACCAGCGAAAAAGCGATAGTGGCACTGTTTGACCATCAGCAACGCATTGGTGAATTAACGCCGGAGCGGCGTTTTTACGAAGCACGTCGTCAGCAAATGATGGAACCGTCAATTCGCTGGAATGGCATCCATGACTGGTATGCGGTCATGGGCGAGAAAACCGGAGCGGATCGTTACGCTTTTCGTTTGTATGTACAAAGCGGTGTGCGCTGGATCTGGGGGGGAGGATTGTTGATGATTTCGGGCGCATTGTTAAGCGGATGGCGGGGAAGGCAGCGCGATGAATAAAGGGCTTCTCACGCTACTGCTGTTATTTACCTGTTTTGCGCGCGCTCAGGTTGTAGACACCTGGCAATTCGCCAATCCGCAACAACAGGAACAGGCGTTAAATATTGCCAGCCAGTTACGTTGTCCGCAGTGCCAGAATCAGAACTTACTGGAATCCAATGCGCCGGTGGCAGTCAGTATGCGCCATCAGGTTTACACCATGGTGGAAGAGGGGAAAAGTGAAGTCGAAATCATTGGCTGGATGACCGAACGCTACGGAGATTTTGTTCGCTATAACCCACCGTTAACGGGTCAGACGCTGGTGTTGTGGGCGCTGCCAGTAGTGTTGTTACTGCTGATGGCACTGATCCTCTGGCGAGTGAGGGCGAAGCGATGAAACAGCCCCAAATACCGGTGAAAATGCTGACAACACTCACGATTTTTATGGTATTTCTCTGTGTCGGCAGTTATCTGTTAAGTCCAAAATGGCAGGCGGTACGTGCGGAGTATCAGCGTCAGCGCGATCCGCTGCATCAGTTTGCCAGCCAGCAAACCCCGGAAGCGCAGCTTCAGGCATTGCAGGATAAAATCCGTGCTAATCCACAAAACAGCGAACAGTGGGCGTTACTGGGCGAGTATTATCTGTGGCAAAACGATTACAGCAATTCGCTGCTGGCGTACCGTCAGGCGTTGCAACTACGTGGTGAGAACGCTGAACTGTATGCGGCGCTGGCGACGGTGCTGTATTACCAGGCCAGCCAACATATGACCGTCCAGGCTCGCGCAATGATCGACAAAGCCCTCGCGCTGGACTCTAACGAAATCACCGCTCTGATGCTGCTGGCTTCCGATGCGTTTATGCAGGCGAATTACGCGCAAGCCATCGAACTATGGCAAAAAGTGATGGATCTCAACTCACCCCGGATCAATCGGACACACCTGGTCGAGTCGATTAATATGGCGAAATTGTTGCAGCGGAGATCAGATTAATCATCTGGTGATGAAGATTATGTTATTGAGCTGCATAAAAAATAATCGAATGAACATATAATCAAAAATAATCACCAATCAGTATTATTGCAGATTAAACAAATAAAAATCCTTCTATAACAAATGGTTATTCATTAATCCTGCCATAAACTCGCGTTATTATGCATTAATGCAGCGAAAAGCTCTGTTGTTAAAGGGTTGCGCAACATACCGCGCAAATGATACTGATCATAAGCGTTAAAAAAATCTACAAACCAACGCAACACAATTCATGCCCTGGCAGTATGTCACGTTCTCGCGTTTCTGAACGGGGAACGGCGCTCCATTGAGGAAGTTATTCTGATGAAAAATATAAAATTCAGCCTGGCCTGGCAGATTCTGTTTGCTATGGTGCTGGGCATTCTCCTGGGAAGCTACCTGCACTACCATAGCGACAGCCGCGACTGGCTGGTCGTCAATTTGCTCTCTCCGGCGGGTGATATCTTCATCCATCTGATCAAAATGATTGTTGTGCCGATTGTGATCTCCACGCTGGTGGTGGGTATCGCGGGTGTTGGTGATGCCAAACAGCTCGGGCGTATTGGTGCGAAAACCATTATCTACTTCGAGGTGATCACCACCGTCGCCATCATTTTGGGGATCACTCTGGCGAACGTCTTCCAGCCCGGTGCCGGGGTGGATATGTCGCAGCTGGCGACCGTCGATATCTCGAAATATCAGAGCACTACGGAAGCGGTACAAAGCAGTTCCCACGGCATTATGGGCACGATTTTGTCGCTGGTGCCGACGAACATCGTGGCGTCGATGGCGAAAGGCGAAATGCTGCCGATCATCTTCTTCTCGGTGCTGTTTGGTCTGGGGCTTTCATCCCTGCCCGCGACGCATCGTGAACCGCTGGTGACCGTTTTCCGCTCCATCTCTGAAACCATGTTTAAAGTGACTCACATGGTGATGCGTTATGCACCGGTGGGTGTGTTTGCGCTGATTGCGGTGACGGTGGCTAACTTTGGTTTCTCGTCTCTGTGGCCACTGGCGAAACTGGTGCTGCTGGTGCATTTTGCCATTCTGTTCTTCGCGCTGGTAGTGCTGGGAATTGTGGCGCGCCTGTGCGGGTTAAGCGTCTGGATCCTGATTCGTATTCTGAAAGATGAGCTGATTCTGGCGTACTCCACTGCCAGCTCTGAAAGCGTGCTGCCGCGAATTATTGAGAAGATGGAAGCCTACGGAGCACCGGCGTCGATCACCAGTTTCGTGGTGCCGACCGGTTACTCTTTTAACCTTGATGGTTCGACGCTGTATCAAAGTATTGCCGCTATTTTCATCGCTCAGCTGTATGGCATTGACCTGTCCATCTGGCAGGAAATCATTCTGGTGCTGACGCTGATGGTGACCTCGAAAGGGATTGCTGGCGTGCCGGGCGTGTCGTTTGTGGTGTTGCTGGCAACGCTGGGCAGCGTAGGTATTCCGCTGGAAGGTCTGGCATTTATTGCCGGTGTTGACCGTATCCTCGATATGGCGCGTACTGCGCTGAACGTGGTGGGTAATGCGCTGGCGGTGCTGGTGATTGCCAAGTGGGAACACAAATTTGACCGTAAGAAAGCGCTGGCTTATGAGCGTGAAGTGCTGGGCAAATTTGATAAAACGGCGGATCAGTAATTGAAGATTGCCGGGGGGATATCCACCCGGCAATGTGTGGATGCCTGACTGAGTAATAGCCTGATGTAGCGTGATTTTTGTAGGTCGGATAAGGCGTTTACGCCACATCCGACATCAACGCCTGATGCGACGCTTAACGCGTCTTATCAGGCCTACGCCAGACAGCGTAATAGCCTGATGTAGCGTGATTTTGTAGGTCGGATAAGGCGTTTACGCCGCATCCGACATCAACGCCTGATGCGACGCTTGCCGCGTCTTATCTGGCCTACGTCAGACAGCGTAATAGCCTGATGTAGCGTGGTTTTTGTAGGTCGGATAAGGCGTTTACGCCGCATCCGACATCAACGCCTGATGCGACGCTTGCCGCGTCTTATC